>Ga0209035_10000167_pt1 | contig 26223 bp, 24 predicted proteins | sample MarorgKNORR_S2LV_6_FD_188220 | JGI IMG/M metagenome (GOLD analysis project Ga0209035, IMG submission 188220) | Marine microbial communities from the Southern Atlantic Ocean, analyzing organic carbon cycling - AAIW_A/KNORR_S2/LV (SPAdes) (version 2) | ecosystem: Environmental > Aquatic > Marine... | reverse complement strand
TGAACCATTACAATGTTCACCATTATTAAAATACATAACATAATGGGGTGTAGCCAAGCGGTAAGGCAACGGGTTTTGATCCCGTCATGCGCTGGTTCGAATCCAGCCACCCCAGCCAATTTAAATAATTATGATAAATAAACCAACTGTTGGAATATTTGCAGGCTCAGCCTCAAAACAGCTTACAACTGAGATAGTGGAAATCTTAGGAGTGAAGCTTGGAAAGATTGAATTAGGCAAATTTTCTGATGGCGAGATTAAAGTTGAAATTCTTGAAAACGTGCGTGGTCATGAAACCTATATTATTCAATCTACTTGTGCACCTTCAAATGCAAATTTAATGGAGTTGATGTTAATTACAGACGCTCTCAAGAGATCATCTGCCTCTAAAATTACTGCAATCATTCCTTATTATGGATACGCTAGGCAAGATCGAAGAGTAAGATCTGCTCGAGTGCCTATAAGTGCAAAAGTAATTGCAGATATGATGAATACAGTTGGTGTAGATAGAGTTTTAACTGTAGACCTTCACTCTGAATCAATTCAAGGTTTTTTTGATATGCCAGCTGATAATGTTTATGCAACTAAAATAATGCACGATGATATCAAATCAAGATCATCAAATGATGAACCAATTTTAGTTGTATCTCCAGATGCCGGTGGGGTAGTAAGAGCAAGAGCATTGGCAAAATTCTTAGGTCAGTCTGATCTAGCAATTATCGACAAAAGAAGAGCAACAGCAAACGAATCGGAAGTGATGAATATAATTGGTGATGTTGCTGGAAAATGCTGCATTGTTCCTGATGATATGATCGATACAGCTGGGACACTTTGCAATGCAGCTCAGGCCCTAAAAGATGCTGGAGCCGCTAAAGTCAAAGCATACATTACTCATCCAGTCTTATCAGGACCAGCAATTGAAAGAATTTCAAATTCTTCTATTGATGAGTTAGTTGTAACAAATTCGATTCCATTGTCCCCAGAAGCAGAAAAATGCAGTAAAATACGCGTCATTTCTCTGGCACCTACAATTGCTGAATGTGTTAGAAGATTAAACAACGAAGAGTCGCTTAGTGCGCTTTTCTTGTAATAAGTAAAAAGGTATGAAACATGTCAAATGAAATTATTTTAAATGCTGACCTAAGGATTAGAACTGGCACAAATAAAACGCGTGAAATCCGACGCGAGAATACAATGGTTCCAGCAATAATCTATGGAAATGAGGAAGAATCTAAAAATATAAAGGTTAGGCTCAATGAGCTCACTAAAGCCTCTGAAAGTGAATTATTTTATACGCAGGTTTTAAAAATTCTTCTTGAAGGTCAAGAAGAAAAAGTTGTTTTAAAAGAGCTTCAAAGAGAGCCTGTAAAAGGAAAATTCTTGCATGCAGATTTTCAAAGGGTTTCCAGAAAAACAAAACTAAAAGTTGTTGTGCCATTTAGATTTCTTGGCGAAGAAGAGTGCGAAGGTGTTAAAACAGATGGTGGCGTGATCGCTAAGATAATCTCAGAAATTGAAATAGCATGTTTAGCAGGAAATATTCCAGAAGCAATTGAGATTGATATTACTAATTTAATGCTCAACGAAGCAATTCGTCTCTCAGAGCTTACACTTCCTGAGGGAGCTGAAATACCTGGGTTTGATGCAGAAAACGATCAGATGGTTGTTTCAGTGAATGCTCCTAGAGCAGAGGAAGAGGAAGTTGAAATTGAAGCTGAAGGTGAAGAAGGTGAAGAAGGTGAAGAATCAGGTGAGGATAATGCCGAAGAAGCTAATGACCCTGGTGCTGCCGAAGATGATTCGGATGAAAGCAGTTAATCCCACAATATTCTGTGCCTAACATATGTATTCTTGGCTTGGGCAATCCGGGTCAAAAATATAATGGTACACGTCATAATATTGGCAAAGATTGGGTTGCTAAATACTGCCTAGACAGCCAAATAGATCTTGCAATAAAAAACAAATTAGATGCATCGTTAGCCTCTTCTATTGATGAAAAAATAATTTGGGGCTTCCCAAACCTTTATGTCAATGAATCTGGTCAGTCTGTAAAAAAAGTTATCAAAAGTAATTCTCTAGGGTTGCCAGATATAATTGTGATTCACGATGACTTAGACCTTCCTGTTGGAACGCTAAGACTAAAGGTAGAAGGTGGTCACGGAGGCCATAATGGGCTTAGAAGCATTATCAGCATAGTCGGTAATGACTTTATTAGATTGAGGGTTGGCATTGGTCACCCTGGTGACAAGGAAGATGTAACAAATTGGGTGCTAGGCAAGTTTAAACCTCAAGAAAAAAAATTACTGAATGATAGCTACATAGAATTTCTTAATATTATAGATCTGTTGGCGGATCGGGAAATTGAAAAAGTTCAACTAAAACTTCATACGGAGTAAATATGGGTTTTAAATGTGGGATTCTTGGTTTACCTAATGTTGGTAAATCTACACTTTTTAATGCTATTACAAAATCTGCTATACCTGCAGAAAATTTTCCTTTTTGTACGATTGAGCCAAATCTTGGAATTGTTAGTGTTCCAGATAATAGGCTTCAAATGATTGATAAAATAGCTCACTCTAAAAAAGTAATACCGACAACAATGAGTTTTGTAGATATTGCAGGATTAGTTAAAGGAGCGTCAAAAGGTGAAGGCCTTGGGAATGCATTCTTATCAAATATAAGAGAAATGAATGCCCTGCTTCATGTTGTTAGATGTTTTGATGATGAGAATGTTGTACATGTAGATGGTAAGGTAGATCCGCTAAGTGATCTAGAAACAATAAATCTAGAATTAATATTTGCAGATATCGAAGTTCTAGATAAGCGATTGATAAAATTAGAAAAGTTGATCAGAGCTGGGGACCCTCAAGCTCAAAAAGACCAAAGCATTATATTTTCCTTAAAGAAGATGATGGAAAGTGGAGCTCTCCCGAATCTAGATGGCTACGATGAAGAAGAAAAAGATTTTATTCAAAGCTTAAATTTACTCTCTACAAAACCAATGCTTTTAATCGCAAATTTATCAGACGATAAATCAAAAAATAAATTAGAAGAAATTGAAGAGTATGCTGCAGATAACTCAATTAATATTATTCCTGCGGTAGTAAAGATTGAACATGAGCTTGCTAACTTGGAAGAAGAAGAACAACGTGAATATTTAGAATTACTTGGTATGGATGAGCCCGTGCTAAATAAAATTATTTTAGCTGGATATAGACTTTTAAACCTTGAAACATATTTCACCTCAGGGCCAGAAGAATCTAGAGCCTGGACAATCCATAAGAACTCTTTAGCGCCTCAAGCAGCTGGAGTGATTCATACAGATTTTGAAAGAGGTTTTATTAAAGCTGAAATTATTTCATATGAAGATTTCATAGATTGCCTGGGAGAATCTGGTGCAAAGAAAGAAGGTAAATTACGGTTAGAGGGCAAGGATTATATCGTTAAGGATGGAGATATTATTCATTTTAAATTTAACGTTTGACTTCTAAATGGAGTTCTTTATCATTTCCACACTTGGCTATGTAGCTCAGATGGTTAGAGCACAGCACTCATAACGCTGGGGTCGGTGGTTCAATTCCACCCATAGCCACCATCAAATAATAAGGATAGAAATATTATTGATTGAAATCAATCAAAATACCTAAACAAGCTTTTACTTCTTTAGGTAAGCTAGAATAATAATTACTGAAATAAGAGCTAAAAGGCCATCATCGCCTAGCATCTTAATTATTCCAGCTACATTATTATAAACATCACCAATGAATGGTGTGTCTGGTCCAAATATTATTCCTAGCAGAAGGGATACGGTTACTAGTGGTACTAGAACACCAGTTAGTTTTCTTAAAAACTTCCTGATTCCCTTAAGAGTTAGGTCAAAGTCCATATTTTTATATAAAAATAGTTAAGAAGGGCTATTGCCCTTCTTAACTAAATGCTTAAGTATTTACTTAAGAAGACTCATTAAGATAGCTAGAACAAGCAGTCCAACAACTCCACCATTAGCTAATGAATCAACTAAAGATGTAATATTTCCTACTACGTCTAGACCTAAGAAATCGCCGAAAAGCAAAGCTCCGACAACACCCAATCCTAACAATCCTGTGATAACACCAGTTAAATTACTAACTAGGTCACCTATCATTCTCCATGCATTATCCATAATTTCCCCCTATGGTTTGTATGGTTTACGTCCTATAAAACCACAAAACGAAATTAGTAACAAGAAATAACTAATAAAAACTTTGCTTAATTTGACTTTATTATAAAACTATTGCTCTAAAGCTTTCTTAGATAGTTTCATTTTGCCGCGATCAAAACCAATTAATTTAACTTTAATGATATCTCCCTCTGTAAGAACGTCCGAAACATTCTCCACTCTCTCAGATGAGATTTCTGAAACATGCAACAAACCATCTTTGCCTGGTAAGATATTTACAAAAGCTCCAAAGTCGACAATTTTAACAACCTTTCCTTCGTAGATTTTATCTAGCTCTGGGTCTTCAATAATCCCTTCTATGATTTCTAATGCTGCAAGCATAATTGATTGGGTTTCACCAAATATAGTAACAACACCATCATCATTGACATCAACAGATGCTCCTGTTTCTGCTTGCATGCCTTTAATTACTGCTCCGCCCTTTCCAATTATTTCTTTAATCTTATCTTGGTGGACTGTAATTTTTTTCATTGCTGGAGTGCTATCAGATAATTCTTTTGGCTCAGCAATGACTGCATTCATTTTCTCTAGTATATGTAATCTTGCATTTTTTGCTTTTTCTAACGCAGATTCCATAATATCAGCGGTGATGCCTTGAACCTTAATATCCATTTGTAAAGCAGTCACGCCATCTTTTGTACCAGCGACCTTAAAGTCCATGTCACCTAAGTGGTCTTCATCCCCAAGGATATCGGTTAAAACTGCGAAGTCATCATCTTCCTTTATCAAGCCCATTGCTATTCCAGCAACTGGATTGGTGATTGGAACACCGGCATCCATAAGTGATAAGGAGGTGCCGCAGACAGAAGCCATTGAACTTGAACCGTTGGACTCAGTAATTTCTGAGACAACTCTTAAAGTGTAACCGAACTCTTCAGAGTTAGGTAAAACAGCTTTAATGGCTCTCTTAGCTAAGTTTCCATGACCAATTTCTCTTCTTTTTGGCCCAAGAGGCATTCCAATCTCACCAACGCTATATGCAGGAAAGTTATAATGCAGCATGAATTGGTTGTGTTGCTCACCATTTAAACTTTCAATTCTTTGTGCATCTCTAGTTGAACCAAGAGTTGCTATTACCAATGCCTGAGTTTCACCTCTAGTAAACAAAGAAGAGCCATGAGCGCTTGGGAGCACTCCTGTCTCTACAAAAATTGATCTTACAGTATCACGATCTCTACCATCTATTCTTGGTTCATTGGAAAGAATACTTTTTCTGACTACGTCTTTTTCGACAGATTTGAAAGCATTCATTAGCTTTCCTTTTTCTAAGTCATCTAGCTCGCTACCATACTTTTCAGAAATCTGGTTTTTAATAGCCTGCAGCGCATCTCCACGCTCTGCTTTATCTGCTATTTTAAATGCAGTAGCAATTTCACCTGTAAAAGATTCAGATATATTAGCTATAAATTCTGCAGTAACAGTGTCTTCAGATAGCTCCCAAGGAATAGGGTTAATTTTTGCTCGTAATTCTGAGCAAGCTTTAATAACCTTTTGCATCTCTTGGTGCCCAAAGAGCACGGAGCCTAACATAATGTCTTCGCTTAGTTCACTTGCTTCTGATTCAACCATTAATACTGCACCTTCTGTACCAGCGACCACCATATCTAATAGTGAATTTTCTAACTCTTCTGGAGATGGATTTAATACAAAATTACTGTCTATAAAACCAACTCTAGCTGCTCCTAGGGGGCCTTGAAATGGAACACCTGAAATAGAAAGTGCTGCTGAAGCTCCAATCAAAGAAGCAATATCAGGATTTATATTTTTGTCTGCTGATAAAACAGTACAGAAAATCTGAACTTCATTTTTAAAATCTTCTGGAAATAAGGGTCTGATAGGTCTGTCAATTAATCTAGAGGTTAGGGTCTCTTGCTCTGTTGGTCGAGCTTCTCTTTTAAAGTAACCACCAGGGATCTTACCTGCAGCATAAAATTTTTCTTGATAGAAAACTGCTAAAGGGAAAAAATCTTTTCTTGGATCAGCTTCCTTTCTAGCTACCATTGTTGTCATGACTACAAGGTTATCAATTGTTACAATAATGCTAGATGTTGCCTGTCTTGCAATTTTTCCTGTTTCAATTTTGACTGTTTTGTTTCCGTATTCAAACTCTACGGAGTGAGTATTTAATTTATTATCTTCCACGATTTTCCTTTGTTTATCCTCTTAATTTAAGAGATTTAATTATGTCTTGATAGCTTTCTAGATTTTTTCTTTTTAGATAAGCGAGTAGCTTTCTTCTTAAGTTAACCATTCTAATCAGACCCGTTCTTGAGTGATGGTCTTTTTTATGAATTTGAAAATGAGATTGAAGTTTGTTTATATTTTCTGTGAGAAGAGCTATTTGCACTTCTGGAGATCCAGTATCAGCATTGCTGTTCTGAAATTCTTTAACAATTTTATTCTTTTCTTCTTTTAATAAAGCCATGTATTTTCTCCTTGGATATGCTCCTAAAATCCCTTAAACCTTGCATATCTAAAGTTTAAGATGGTGTAGCTTATTACTAATTCATATTTTAAACAAGGTATTCATGCCGAAAGCCTTCATGTGTATTTTTACCAATCGCAATAAATTCACCTGAGGGGTTATACACTCTCATTAAATCTGTATTAGTTAATTTTAAATTTAAAGCTACTCCATTCATGAATTGCTTTAATTGCTCTGTAGGAATATTTATTGCATCAAGATGAATGAATGCATCTTCAATCGCAATGAGATCTTTTTCTGATATTTCATCTATTTTTTTTGCTGAAGTAAGAGAAAAATTTTGCTGGGTTAACCTTGCTAGACTAGATAGGTGTGCTCCACATCCCAGCTTTTCTCCTAAATCTCTTGCGATTGATCGAATATAAGTTCCTTTTGAACATTCCACCTCAAATGAAACTATAGGGGGATTAATAATAATTTTAGCGATACTATTAATACATATTCTTCTTGATGCTTTCGCAACCTTTTCTCCTGCTCTAGCATATTTATACATTGGCTTACCTTGAACTTTTAAAGCGGAATAAATTGGGGGTACCTGGTTGCTCTCTCCAAGAAACGAAAGAAGTTGGGATTCTATACCTTCCTTATTGCAGATAATTGCCTTAGTTGAAATAATTTTTCCTTCAGAATCATCTGTATCTGTTTGAATGCCCAGGGTAACCTCAGCCCCATATGACTTATAGCTCTCGAGCAATAGAGAGGAAAACTTAGTAGCACGATTAACTGCAAGGATTAATAAACCCGTGGCCATCGGATCTAATGTGCCAAGGTGACCAACTTTTTTAAAATTAAATTTTTTTTTAATATTTTGAACAACTCTCGAAGAGGTAATACCAGAGTCTTTGTTTATTAAGAGAAATCCGTTAATCACTGAGGGAATTTAAAATTGCATCAATACTGTTGTATCTTTCTAAACTTTGGTCATATTTAAAAATTAATTTAGGCACTCTTCGGATTTTCATAAATTTAGAAATCTTAGATCGAATCATAGATGCAAGTTTTTCTAAAGATTTTGCTTCAGGAACATGAGATTTCTCTCCATCAATGATTGTAAAAAACACAGTAGCAACACTTAGATCTGATGATGCTTTCACATCAACTATATTAAGCATTTTAAATCGTTTATCTTGAACTTTAGAAGAAATAATCTGAGAAATTTCTTTTTTTAAGAAATCTTCTACTTTTGGGATCCTGGATGATGACATAAAGTCAGATAGTCTGGGCTTCCTCTTTCCTATCAAAGACTTCAACTTTGTCTCCAGGCTTAATGTCTTTATAATTTTTAATACCGATGCCGCATTCTGTCCCGCTCTTCACTTCGCCAACATCATCTTTAAACCTCCTCAAGGAATCTAATTCGCCCTGATGAATTACTATATCATCTCTAAGCACCCTGACCGGTTTGCTTGTTAGTATTGAGCCATCTAGAACCATGCAGCCAGCTACCTGACCAAATTTTGGAGAATTAAACACTTCTAATACCTCGGCCGTGCCAAGGATTTCTTCTCTGATAATTGGATCTAACAAACCACTAAGGCGAGCTTTCACCTCATCAATCAATTCATAAATAATACTGTGATATGAAAGAACTAATGCTTCGCTTTCTACTATTTTCTTTGCTGAATTATCTGATCTAACATTAAACCCTACTATCATAGATTCTGTGGCTACGGCTAGATTGACATCTGATGCTGATATTCCACCGACACCAGAAGCAACTACCTTAATTGATGCATCCTGATTACCAATATCATTTAGTGCAGCAACAATTGCTTCAGATGTTCCAGCTACATCTGATTTCAATATGATATTAAGAATTTTTTTATTTGACTGCCCCATAGATTCAAATATATTACCAAGGCTTTCATCACGCTGCTTTAAAACTTTTCTATCTTTAATTTTATTTTCTCTAAATGCTGCAATTTCACGAGCTTCTTTATCATTCTTAACTACTTGAAAAGTTTCTCCAGCATCTGGCACAGAGCTTAAGCCTAATATTTCAACAGCAAAAGAAGGTTCAGCAACTTTAAGCTTGCTAGAATCAGACCCAATAATACTTTTTACTTTTCCAATAGCAGATCCAGAGACAATCATATCGCCAAGCTTTAAGGTTCCGCTTTGAATTAATAAAGTTACCACCGGCCCTTTAAATTTATCTAATTCAGATTCAATGACTACCCCTTGAGCTTGCCCTTCGTAATGAGCTTTAAGCTCTAATAATTCTGCTTCGAGCACCACAGCTTCTAAAAGTTTATCTACTCCATCCCCTTTAAGGGCTGACACTGGAATCATTTGGACATTTCCACCCCAATCTTCTGGTGTTAAATCTTTTGCTGCTAAATCTCCCTTAATTCGCTCAACATCAGCACCCTCCAAATCCATTTTGTTTATAGCAACAACAATGGAAACGCCAGCGGCCTTTGCGTGATTAATTGCTTCTTCTGTTTGAGGCATCACACCATCATTTGCAGCAACAACTAAAATAACTACATCGGTTGTATTAGCTCCTCTTGCTCTCATAGAAGAGAAAGCTGCATGACCTGGTGTATCTATGAAAGTAATGACCGATTTACCTACTGGCACTTGATAGGCTCCAATATGCTGTGTAATGCCTCCTGCTTCACCATCAACAACCTTAGTTTTGCGAATAAAATCAAGCAAGGTAGTTTTTCCATGATCAACATGGCCCATAACAGTTATAACAGGTGCTCTTGGTTTTGGTATATCTGAGTAAGTTATATTGCCAATTATCTCATCTTCCACAGAAGAATCATTAAAGGCAATGCCATTATGACCAAGCTCTTCTACAACTAAAATTCCAGTCTCTTGATCAACAGAGTCATTGATTGTGGCAGCAACACCTAAGCTCATTAAAACTTTGACAACCTCTCCCCCTTTAATAAACATCAGTTTCGCTAGCTCACCAACTTGAATCATCTCTGGGATTTCTATATCGCGCTTAATAAATTCTACGGGTTTTGCAAACTGGTGATCAGAGTCTTCGTTAAAGCCTCTTTCTCTTTTTGAGTACTCTTTTGCAGCTCTAGATAGTTGATCCTTAACATTGACTCTTGGTTGTTGTTTAGAAGGGACTTGGAATTTTTGTTGAGTTTTCTTAGCTACTTGTTGCTGCTCTTGCTTTAAACGAATCGCTTCTTTAATCTGATCTTCTCTTTTTTGCTGCTGTTCCTTTAAATTCTCTGCAGCTGCTTGTCTTTTTGCTTCAATATTATCTGTTAAACCTTCTACAGAAGAAAGTGAAGCTTTTGTAGGTTGAGATAAGGTACCCTTGGATTTTACAGTCACACCTCCGCTGCTAGAAGAAGAGGTCACTGGAGCATTGGTGGTGCTTTTTCTATCTTTTAAAGATTTTAAAATAGCCAGCTTATCAGCAGGAGTAATCTCATCTGATATTTTGCTATGGGTAAGACCGGCAGCTTTCATCCTCTCCAATAAGGCTTCCCCCTTAATTTTTAGAGTTTTGGCAAAATCTTTAACAGTTAATGTCAATTTTCTATCCTATTTTTAGTTAAACCAACTCTCTCGAGCTTTCATAATAATTTCCGCAGCTTTCTTTTCAGAGATTTCAATAATCTCTTGTAATTCATCTACAGCTAAATCAGCAATGTCATCCTTGCTTTTTAATGCCTTTGATACAAGGATGCCCACCTCATCATCATTAAACCCAAGCTCAGACAAGGATTCTAAGTTAGACTCCTCTTGAGTAATTTCTCCCATGGCTTCCATGAGCGCAGAGTCTGCTGCTGCAGCTTTAATTTCTTCTACTCGGGTTTCATCTAAATCTAGAGCTAACAAAAGTTTTTTATCTTCAGCATATGCAATATCATCAAAATTTAAAAAGCCACCTTTTATAAGTGACTCAGCCTCAGCTTCGTTGATGTTAAGATTATCCATCAATTTAGCTTGAAATTCTGCCTCAACCACTCGTTCTTTTGCTTCTGCTTCATTGCTACTAATTATATTTAATTCCCAACCCACTAACCTAGATGCAAGACGAATATTTTGACCTCTTGAACCTATTGCAAGTGCAAGATTTTCTTCATTAACTGCTAGCTCCATCGAACGGGAATCTTCATCCATCACAATTGATTCTACTTTTGCAGGTGCCAATGCGTTAATAACCATTTGAGCTGGATTATCATCGTAAATAATAATGTCTATTCTTTCATTGCCTAGCTCTCCAGAAACAGATTGAACTCTGGAACCTCTCATACCTACACAAGCTCCCACAGGGTCTATCCTGCCATCATTTGTTTTAACTGTAATTTTTGATCTAGAGCCCGCATCTCTCGCTATTCCTCTAATTTCAATGATATCTTCGTTGATTTCTGGAACTTCGATTCTAAATAACTCAGTGACCATTTCGGGACACGACCTGCTAAGCATTAATTGCGAACCTCTGCCTTCAATTTCTTTGATTTGAAGAATTGCTCTCATGCGATCATTAATTTTATAAATCTCTCCTGGCAGGAGTTGATCTCTTGGTAAAATTGCTTCTATGTCATTTCCAATATCAACAATGATATTATCTCGGGTAACACGTTTGACAGTTCCATTCATAAGCGAATTATCTTGAGCCGTGAACATAGCTACGATAGTGTCTCGTTCTGCTTCACGTACTTTTTGCATCATTACTTGTCTGGCGGCTTGCGTTTCAATTCTTCCAAAGGAAACATTCTCAACATCAACAGAGTGAGTATCACCAATACTCAATTTTGCATCAGCTGCTGTAATATGAGTTTCCTTATGAAAGTCTTCTAAGGTCTCTTCAGCAACAAGCCAATGTCTATGAGTTGCATACTCACCAGATACCCTATCAATTGATACTGTTATATCAGCATCTTCATGAAAATGTCTCAATGAAGCGGTGGCAATAGCTATTTCTAAAGCGCTAAATATAATCAACTCATCAATTCCTTTTTCATTAGAAACAGATTCAACAACAGCTAAAATTTCTATACTTTCCATTATTTATTTACCCTCATAAGTTCCTTAAAATTTGGTTTTAGTCTACACAAATCAATATCCAGAAAATTTAAATTTAGCTCTTCATTGTCATAATTAAAAAGAATTTTATTGTTATCAACATTCAATAGCCTTGCAGTCAAGGTTTTCTTGCCATCAATGCTTTCACGTAACTTTAGATTAAATTCCTCCTCAATAAATGAGGTCAATTGCTCAGCTTTAAAAAACTTTCTATCAATACCAGGAGTTGATACTTCTAGAATATAATCTTGATCTATAAATGTATCATTCACTGCTAGTTCATAATTAAGATCTTTTGCTATCTTCTCGCAATCATCTATTGTAGCTCCGGCTATTGCATCAATATAAACTCTTATAGTCGGTCTTTTTTTTCCTCTCAACAAATCTATTCCCCATAGCTCACATCCGTGATTGGAAACCACTGGATTTATTGTATTTTCTATTTCTTCTATTCTCATTTCATTAAAAATAAAAATGGGGCTATTGCCCCAGTACGTATTTCTTTAACTGGTAGCGGGGGCTGGATTTGAACCAACGACCTTCGGGTTATGAGCCCGACGAGCTACCAGACTGCTCCACCCCGCATCGCAGAGGAATAGAGTGTATAGAAAGCAAGGGCTTGAGGTCAAGTCTATTCAAATTTATTTAAGCATTAAAAATATATCTTGTTATAATTCTTCACTTTGCCGAAGTGGTGGAATTGGTAGACACGCTAGCTTGAGGGGTTAGTGAGCGAAAGCTCGTGCGGGTTCAAGTCCCGCTTTCGGCACCAGATAATTCTCTGTATTGATATGTTATAATGTAACAATGCGGAGAGTTCCTTTCATTCTAAATATAGCAGGACTAACTGTATCCTTTTTTTGCTTCCTGCATTGTGTATTAGTAATCTTAGTGTTTGCTGGGCTTCTAAAGTCCAACCTATTACTTGTTAAAATATTTGAAGATCCCACCAATCATGCTGCATTAATTATGACTGGATTAACTTTAGCAGCATTATCATTAATGAAATTTGAGTTTAATGACTCTAAAAACAAAGATAAGGGAGTGAGAAGATTGAAATTGAAAGTGGATGACTTGCTTTCAAGAAAATTTATTATTGGTGCTAGCTTGCTTGGACTGTCTTTTCTTTTTGTTGGGATTTATTCTGAACTATTTGTAATTTTGGGTGCTCTAACATTATTAAGCATTCATGCTGCGAAATTACTGAAAACTAAATAAATTAATCTATTGGAATTTCAACAACCTTCGTGGACTGTTGTATTTCCTCATCACTAAACAATACTTCTGTATTTTCATTTTTAAGTAAGACAGCTTGAGCTAAATTTAAGATTAGAAATAAAGCTGCTATCACACCAGTTAACTTACCAAGAAAATTGGATGGGCCAACTGCACCAAACATTGAATTCGAGGACCCTCCACCAAAAGCTGAACCAAGGTCTGATCCTTTGCCCTGTTGCAATATTACCAATACAATTAAGATAATTGCTAGAATTATGCAGATAATTTTAATGGCTGTAATAATCATGTCTTTTGTTATCCTTTTAAATCATTAAAGATATTAGCTATTAATGCAAACTTCTCTCCATTTAAAGAAGCTCCGCCTACAAGCGCTCCATCAATCTCTTTCTCTTTAAAAAAAGAAGTAGCGTTATCTGTATTAACGCTGCCACCATATAAAACTGCTTCTAGATCTAACTTAGAAAAACGAGATTGTACTACATCTTTGATAAATTCATGAATTGAATTTACTTCTTTAGGGTCAGGAGTCTTTCCAGAGCCAATTGCCCAAACTGGCTCATATGCCAAAATAAGACGTTGAAGATCTTTGCAGTTAGTTAACCCTGCCATAATTTGTTTCTCTAAAACAGCATATGTTTCATTTTTAATATTCTGCTCTTCAGACTCACCAATACATAAAACTGGAATCAGAGAACTGGCACTTGCAAGATCTACCTTAGAGCTAATATCGTCATTAGATTCATTAAAAAAAATTCTTCGCTCAGAGTGCCCAACTATGGAAAAGGTTCCCTGTAAATCTTTTACCATTGATGCTGAAATCTCTCCTGTGCGGGCTCCAGACAAGAAACTATCTATATTCTGAGACCCAATAGCAATTCCTTTACTAGCAGTTATCTCAACAAGATCTCGAATAAATATTGAAGGAGGCGCTATGCCAATAGATGAGAAGCTAGTGTCTTGATATAGTTTTAAGAAACCTTGAAGCCATATTTCGTTAAAATTCTTTGATCCATTGAGCTTCCAATTTGCTATTAATTTTAATGGCATAAATTATTTATGAAACATTTTTGCAATATCTTGAGCATATTTTTGTGCTGTTGCTTCATCTTCAGACTCAACCATAACCCTGATTTTATTTTCAGTACCAGACGGTCTTACTAGAACTCGCCTAACTGTTATATCAGACTCTACTTCTTTGATGATTTTTTTCACGCTAACATCAGAAAGAATATCTTTATTTGTTACGTCAATATTAAGATTAATTTGTGGGATTTTAGAATAGTTTCTTAAAATCTCTGCAGGATCTTTTTCTAATAACAGTAGAGATGAAATGACTTTTAAAGCTGCAATTGTTCCATCTCCAGTACTTACCAGATCACGACAAATAATATGACCAGAGGGCTCCCCCCCAAGAAGCCAGCCTTCTTTTTGGAGCATGAGGCTTACATGCTTATCTCCCACATCAGCACGTTTAAATTTATATCCAAGTTTTTTTATACCATCCTCAAGGCCTAGATTGCTCATTGCAGTACCAACAATACCAGACCAAGGACCAGTTCTATTTGGATTTGCATATGCCAAAATATACATAATATCGTCGCCATCTAAAATATTCCCATCTTTATCGATCATAACAACTCTGTCGCCATCGCCATCGAGTGCAATTCCAAAATCAGCTCTTTGTTTTATAACTTCGTCTTGAACTCTCTCAGGATGTGTAGAGCCGCACTCATGATTAATATTATATCCATCAGGATTAGTCCCTAGCGGAATAACCTCTGCGCCTAGCTCCTCAAGAATTGAAGGGCTTACTTTATAACAAGCCCCATTAGCACAATCCAAAACTATTCTTAAAGATTTAAATGATACATCTGCAGGGACTGTAGATTTACAAAATTCAATATATCGATCTCCAGACTCATCAAACCTTCTTGCTTTTCCTAGTTGCGCTGTTGGGACAGGCTTCAAATCGCCAGCCAATAGTTTTTCTATCTTTTTTTCTGCTTCTTTGGATATTTTCTCTCCACTTCCTGCAAAAAGCTTAATTCCATTATCCAGATAGTCATTGTGAGATGCGCTAATTACTAAGCCAAATTGATTTCTTAATGATCGAGTAAGGTATGCTACCCCCGGAGTAGGAAGAGGTCCAAGCAACCTAACATTTACGCCAGCTGCTATAAAGCCTGCCTGAAGAGCAGATTCAAGCATATAACCCGAAACTCTTGTATCTTTTCCAATAAGAACTGTTCCCCAGCCCATCTCTTTTAAAACTATACCTGCAGCATGACCAATTCTGAGGCATACCTCAGGGGTAATTTTTGATTCTACCGGACCTCTAATTCCATCAGTGCCGAATGTAATAGTCATAAAGAATTATAACTCTTCTGCGGGACCCTTAATGGGTGTTTTTTTTGTGCTTTTCTTTTTAGGTGACTGAGGTTCATCCCAGTCTTTAGGAGCCCTTGGCTTGGCACCTGCCATAATGTCATCAATCTGATCTGCATCTATGGTTTCATATGTTAAGAGCGCTTCAGCCATTGTATGCAGTTTATCTATATTGTCTTTTAAAATTTTCTTTGCTTTGTTATATCCATCATCAATAATCTTTCTTACCTCAGCATCAATTTTATTTGAAGCATCTCCTCCAATTCCCTTTGGGGCCATTGCAGCAGAGCGACCTAGAAATGGGCTGCCATCATCCTCTCCATATTTTATTGGTCCAAGAGAGGATAAACCCCATTTAGTAACCATATTAGTTGCTATATTTGTTGCGACCTCAATATCATTTGATGCTCCTGTAGTAATACCATCCTCGCCTATAATTAGCTCCTCAGCCAACCTGCCTCCAAATAATGCAGCAATTCTACTATGCAAATATTGCTTACTTTGCATGTACCTATCCTCTTCAGGCAAGAACATTGTTACCCCAAGCGCCCTTCCTCTAGGAATGATAGTTACTTTATAGACTGGATCATGCTCAGGAGACATTTTTCCAACTATTGCATGCCCAGCTTCATGGTATGCAGTTAACCTTTTCTGATCTTCGGTCATAATCATGGATTTACGTTCTGGACCCATCATTATCTTATCTTTGGCTAAATCAAAGTGGCTTTGTTCAACTTTTTTATCTCCATATCTAGCTGCAAATAATGCTGCTTCATTTATTAAGTTAGCTAAATCTGCACCAGAAAAACCTGGAGTGCCTCTGGCTATCACCATTGCATCAACATCTTTTGCAAGAGGTACTTTTTTCATATGGACTTTTAGAATCTGCTCTCTGCCTCTTAAGTCAGGTAAATCTACAACTACCTGCCTATCAAATCTTCCAGGTCTAAGCAATGCTGGATCTAGAACATCAGGTCTATTAGTAGCAGCAACAACAATTACTCCATCATTCCCATCAAACCCATCCATTTCAACCAAGAGCTGATTAAGTGTTTGTTCTCTCTCATCATGACCACCACCCATGCCAGCACCTCTATGTCGGCCCACCGCATCTATCTCATCAATGAAAATAATGCATGGAGAACTTTTTTGAGCCTGTTCAAACATATCTCTAACACGAGAGGCTCCTACTCCAACAAACATCTCTACAAAATCTGATCCAGAAATCGAAAAAAATGGAACTTTTGCCTCTCCTGCTATTGCTCTAGCAAGCAAAGTTTTGCCTGTTCCTGGAGACCCGACCATTAAAACGCCCCTAGGTATTTTACCGCCTAATTTCTGGAATTTAGTTGGGTCTTGAAGAAAATCAACTAATTCTTGAACATCTTGCTTTGCTTCCTCACAACCTGCAACATCTTCAAAGGTTGTTGTAACTTTGCCACCTTCCATCAACTTAGCTTTACTTTTACCAAATGCCATTGGGCCGCCTCGCCCAGACATTCCACCTTGCATTTGTCTCATAAAGAAAAAGAAAATACCAAGAAGCAATAAAATAGGAAAAGCTCCAACCAATAATTGAGACCATATTGATGGCTGCTCTACACTTTCAAACACTGTAATCACTCCATGCTCTTCTATGGCAGCATCCACTATTTCATCACGTTTATATATTGGGTGGCGAGTTTCAAATCTAGTCCCATCAAGACGCTGACCAAAAATAGTCATCTGATCGCCTTTATAGGTAATTGAAGCCATTCTGTCTGATAAAACCTCTTGCTTAAATTGACTATAAGAAATCATTTCTCTCTTTGAAGCAGAGGTGCCATCAATATTATTAAAAATAAATATTAGAGCAAAACCTAACACAACCCAAACTAAGGCATTTTTAAAAACTGAATTCATAATAGGGTCTCTCCGTATAAGTATATTTCACCTGACTTGCTTTTTGACGCAGCCGGTTTATAAGTTTGAACTAAATTAAAGCTCTTTTCCATTTCCATTCTTAATTTCTTTAGTAAGCTATTTTGAAAAGTTTTAATGATGAATGAAGCTTTGTCTTTTTTTAGGTAACTCACTGCTGTATTTAAAGTAAGTATATTTAACTCAAATACATTTTCTTCATCCACCATCCTTATACCAGTTAAATTTGGGGCTAAATCAGAAATAACAAGATCAAATTTATGTTTTAAGAAAGATATTTCTTTGCACTGATCAATGTTTGAAATATCCTCTTGAAAAAAATTTACTCCATTAATTGGATCCATATGCAAAAGGTCAATTGCAAATACTTTTACTTCTGGAGATAGTGATTTTACCAATTCAGACCAACCGCCTGGAGCCGAACCAAGATCAAGGACAAAACTTGCATTTTTTAGTGCACTGGTCTTTTGAAGAATTTCTTCAAGCTTGAATGCTGCGCGCGACCTTAAGCCTAATTTTTTTGCTTTTAATGCCCAAGAATCTGCATGCATAAAAAATTAAAGATGTTGAACTTTTTCTATTTCGAGCATGATCTCTCCTGATGGGGTGGAAATTGTTACCTCATCTCCCTCATTTTTACCAAGCAAGCCTTTAGCAATAGGAGTTTGAATAGAAATTAAGCCAATGGCAGGATCAGATTCTAAGTTCCCAACAATTTTATATGTAATTGATTTTTTATTGTTAACATCAAATAAATCAATTGTAGATCCAAATACAACTCTGCCAGTTTCTGGAATATCTTTAACATCTATGACTTGAGCATTTGCCAAGGCATGCTCAATTTCTTTAATTTTAGCTTCAATAAAACCCTGCTGCTCCTTTGCAGCATGATACTCAGCATTTTCTTTGAGATCACCATGCGCACGAGCCTCTGCAATTGCTTGAGATATTTCTTGCCTATCTTTAATTTTTAATTTGCGCAATTGATCTGCAAGCATAAGCTCACCATCTTTAGTAATTGGAAGTTTTTCCATATTGAAATTATAACAAATACAAAATTTAATTAATTTCTTGAAGGGAATTATAGATCCAGCCACTGGAATCTTTACTCAATGCCTCAAGTAATGCGAAGGCCCCAAATATTGTAGTGACGCAAAAGAGCTTATTTTCTAGAGCTGTTCGCCTGATAGATGCAGAGTCTTGAATAGATTGACGGCCTTCGGTTGTGTTAATTAGCAAGCTAATAGAATTATTTAATAACTCGTCAACTATATGAGGCCTTCCTTCTGTTACCTTGTTAATCGTTTGAACTTGAAAACCTAAATCTGCAATTGCTTCCGCCGTTCCTTTTGTTGCAATCAATTGAAATCCCCTATCAACAAATAGTGGAATAAGTGTGGGTAAATATTTTTTATCTAATTCTTTGACGCTAATAAACGCTAAGCCCTGTTCAGGAATAATTTTATTGGCTGCTTTTTGAGCTTTTGCATACGCCTCTCCAAAAGATGAGCCAATACCCATAACCTCTCCAGTTGATTTCATTTCAGGACCTAGAATTGGATCAACTGCTGGAAACTTATCAAAAGGAAGTACGGCCTCTTTTACAAAAAAGTAGTTTTTAGGCAAAACATTTGAAAATTTCATCTCCTTAAGAGTCTTCCCAATCATGGTTTTGGTAGCTGATTTCACTAGCGACTCTCCAAGACATTTAGAGATAAATGGAACCGTTCTTGAGGCGCGAGGGTTAACTTCTATAATAAAGACTTCGTCCTCTTGAACCGCAAACTGAATATTCATTAAACCAATAACATTTAATTCAGTGGCAATTCTTTGAGATTGAGTCTCTATCTCTTTAATTACTTCTTTAGAAAGGCTGTATGGAGGCAAGGAACATGCAGAATCACCTGAATGAATTCCAGCTTGCTCTATATGCTGAAGAATTCCACCAATCTGGATATCTTGACCATCTGAAATAACATCTACATCTACCTCAATCGCATCTGTTAAATAGCCGTCTAGCAAGATTGGTTTTTGATCAGACACTTCCACAGCCTCTTTTAAATAACGCTCAAGCTCTATAGGGTTATGAACAAGCTCCATCGCCCGACCTCCAAGAACATATGAAGGCCTCACAACTATTGGAAATCCAATTTTATTAGAGGCAATCACCGCTTCATCAAAATTCTTGACTGTTCTGTTTGGAGGTTGTTTTAAATTCAGCTGTGTTGCTAGTGATTGAAAGCGCTCTCTATCTTCAGATCTATCAATAGCATCAACGTCAGTACCAAGAATTTTTACTCCATTTTTTAGAAGAACTTCTGATAATTTTAATGGGGTCTGTCCACCGAATTGAATGATCACTCCCTCGGGCTTCTCTAGCTCAATAATATCTAAAACTTTCTCCTCTGTTATGGGCTCAAAATACAATCTATCAGAGGTATCATAATCAGTTGAAACAGTCTCAGGATTGCAATTAATCATAATGGATTCATAGCCTTCCTCTTGAAGTGCAAAAGAAGCGTGAACACAGCAATAATCAAATTCAATGCCTTGGCCAATGCGATTGGGTCCACTTCCCAAGACAATAACCTTCTTCTTCGACGATGGCTTCGATTCACAAATTCCTTCAAAAGTTGAATACATATAAGCGGTCTCTGTTGCAAACTCTGCTGCACAAGTGTCAACTCTTTTAAAAGATGGAATAACTCCTAATTTTTTTCTTGCTGCACGAACTTTTGAGGTAGAGCTTTTTATGAGATGAGATATTCTGTTATCAGAAAAACCTTTTTGCTTTAATTCAAGCATCCTCTGAAATGATAATTTCTCAAGTGTTGTACTTTGCAGTGCATCTTCTTCATCAATTAATTCTTTAATTTGATATAGGAACCATGGGTCTATTCCTGTTAACTGATTAATCTGTTTGATTGCCCAGCCCAGCCTCATAGCATCAGCAACATAGAGAATTCTTCGTGGTCCTGGAAAAGTTAACTCATAATGCAGAACTTCATGTTGATTGCTAGAAGTATCATCAATAATACTTTCAAATCCATATAAATCTTCTTCCAAGCTTTGCAATGATTTCTGTATGGACTCTTGGAATGTCCGCCCTATACCCATGACCTCTCCTACTGATTTCATCTGAGTGGTTAATCGTGCATCAGCCTGAGGAAATTTTTCAAATGCAAACTTAGGAATCTTGGTAACAATATAATCAATGGAAGGTTCAAAAGATGCAGGTGTTAAGCCATTGGTAATATCATTTTTTAATTCGTCTAAAGTAAAGCCAACTGATAAAAGTGCCGCAACTTTTGCAATTGGGAATCCTGTGGCTTTGGAGGCAAGAGCAGATGATCGACTAACGCGAGGATTCATTTCAATGACGACCACTCTTCCATTTTCTGGATTTATTCCAAACTGAACATTGCTCCCTCCAGTTTCTACACCTATCTCTCGCAAAATTTTAAAAGATTGGTCACGAAGAACTTGGTACTCCTTATCAGTTAAGGTTTGAGCTGGGGCCACGGTAATGGAATCACCTGTATGAACGCCCATGGGATCTAGGTTTTCTATTGAGCAAATAATAATACAGTTATCATTTTTATCTCTAACAACCTCTAATTCAAACTCCTTCCAACCTAAAAGCGACTCATCGATTAATAGCTCAGTTGTAGGAGATAGATCCAGTCCTTTTTCACAAATCTCTTGAAACTCTTTAATGTTGTAAGCAATTCCTCCGCCTGATCCACCCAAAGTAAATGAGGGCCTGATAATGCATGGAAAACCAAGCTTCTTTTGAACAGTTATAGCTTCTTCCATAGAGTGAGCAATACCTGAGTTAGGTGTTTCAATGCCAATACCCTTCATTGTTTTATCAAACAACTCACGGTCTTCAGCCTTATCAATTGCTTCTCGAGAAGCGCCAATAAGTTCAACATTATATTTTTCTAAAACCCCTTCTTTAGCAAGGGTGAGTGCTGTATTTAAACCTGTTTGGCCACCCATAGTTGGTAATAACGCATCTGGTCGCTCTTTTTCAATAATCTTTTCAATTGACTGCCAGTGAATGGGCTCAATATATGTTGCATCTGCTAACAAGGGGTCGGTCATTATGGTTGCTGGATTGGAGTTAACTAAAATTACCCTAAAACCCTCTGCCTTGAGAGCTTTGCAGGCTTGAGCTCCGGAGTAATCAAACTCACAAGCCTGACCAATAATTATCGGTCCAGCACCTATTATTAAAATAGAATTAATATCAGTTCTTTTTGGCATTTTGAATAATCAATGATTTAAATTTTAAGAACAGTTCTGCTAATTCATGGGGTCCAGGGCTGGCTTCGGGATGACCCTGAAAGCTGAAAGCTGGTTTATCGATAAATCTTATACCTTGGAGGCTTTGATCAAATAATGAGATATGTGTAGCTTTAATAGTACCAGGAAGACTTGCAGTTTCCACTGCAAAACCATGATTTTGACTGGTGATAAAAACACTTTTTGAATCAACATCTTGCACTGGGTGATTGCCGCCGTGGTGACCAAATTTCATTTTATAAGTTTTGCATCCACCGGATAAAGCAAGTAGCTGATGTCCTAAGCAGATTCCAAAAATTGGCATATTGATTTCAAGAAGTTTTTGAATTAATTCAATTGCATAGGTGCATGGTTCAGGGTCACCCGGACCATTGGATAGAAATACTCCATCGGGATTTAAGCTCATTAATTCTTCAAAACTAATTTGTGCATTAACTACTTTTACCTTTCCAACATGCTTTCGTAAAAGTCTTAAAATATTTTTTTTAATTCCGAAGTCTATTACAATAATCAATCTGTCATTATTGACATCTTCATATTGAGGCCAGGTGCCTTCTTCCCACGTAAATTTATTTTGTGTGCTCACATCCTTTGCTAAATCTAATCCATGTAGTCCCTTAAATTGATTTAAAGCTTCTTTAGCTTCTTTCAACGCATCTTCACCTTGAGAGGCAATGCAAGCTTTTAGGGATCCATGATCTCGAAGTTTTGCTGTCAGCTGTCTTGTATCTATATTAGCAATACCAATCGACTCTTTTATTTCTAAAAAGTCTTCTAAAGACTGGTGAGCTCTCCAGTTACTGTAATTTTTAGGCAGATCTTTAATTACAATTCCTGAAGCAAAAATATTATCTGACTCGTCATCCTCTTTATTAATTCCCGTATTACCTATATGCGGATGGGTAAATGCGATAATTTGCTTGGCATATGAAGGGTCAGTAATAATCTCTTGATACCCAGACATCGATGTATTAAAAACAATCTCTCCAACTGATAATATTTTTTTACCAAAACCAAGCCCTTCATAAACACTGCCGTCTTCAAGAACTAAAATAGCAGGAAAAGACATTAGAAATTTCTCCTAAAAATAAGAAAAAAGAAAGCAAAAAATTGTGATAAGTGAGGATTTAATGAGCTAAAATTGTGCGCTGGCATTAAAAAGGTACTTTATAGTGATAAGACCCTAACGTCCACAAAAATCTATAAAAAATGAAGATAAATTTAAAAACTAAGGATGAAGTCTCTAAAATGAGGGTTGCTGGAAAATTAGCAGCAGAAGTTCTAGATATGATTACCCCTCACGTTATACCTGGAGTTAGCACAGGGGAGCTAGACCAAAGATGCTATGACTATATTGTGAATCATCAAAAATCTATTCCGGCGAACGTCGGTTATAACGGATTTGAAAAGACTATCTGCGCAAGTGTGAATCAGGTTATTTGCCATGGCATACCTTCTGAAAATAAAGTTCTAAAAGATGGAGATATTCTGAATATTGATGTGACTGTTATTAGAGATGGGTGGCATGGAGATACTTCAAAAATGTTTCTTGTTGGCAAAGCACAGCCGCACAATCAACGATTGGTTCAGATCACACAAGAGTGTCTCTACAAAGCAATTAAACTTGTAAGACCTGGAGCATTTTTAGGGGATATTGGTGCTGCAATACAAGAGCATGCAGAAAAAAACTATTATTCAGTGGTGGAAGATTACTGCGGTCATGGCATTGGTCAGGTCTACCATGAAGACCCTCAAGTCTTACATTATGGCAAGGCTGGCACTGGCCTTCAACTAAAAGAAGGAATGTGTTTTACCATTGAGCCAATGATTAACCAAGGATCAAAATATACGAAACTGCTGAGAGATGGCTGGACCGTCGAAACAGCAGATGGAAGAAATTCAGCTCAGTGGGAACATACCTTAGCAGTCACTTCAACTGGCGTGGAGGTTTTAACTAAGCGCAGTGAAGAATCCTTTTGAGTAGCAACCTAGAGACTCTAAATAAAAGTTTTGAAAAAAATTTTTATTCTATTTTTCAAAAACCTGAACTGGTTAAAAGCTATCTAAATGAGAGGTCTGAAGAATTCGATCGCACTATCAAAGAAGCGTTTTTAAAATTTCAGCTTGGAGATCATTTTGCTTTAGTTGCCCTCGGTGGATATGGTCGTAATGAGCTCTTTCCTAGCTCTGATATTGACCTCTCAATAGTTCAACTAACCAATCAAACAAACAAAATAGAAGAATTAAAAGAGTTTATTGCTTGGTTGTGGACTTTAAAAGTTAAAGTTGGTCATTCTGTTCGATCTATCAAAGATATTGACAAAGTTACAAAATCAGATTTAAAAGAGTTTACCTCTTACCTATCTCATAGAGTTATATTCTGCCCTTCCAGTCACTCTAAAACTTTAAGCATAGGACTTCAAAAGCTATCTAAGAACTGGATAAAAACTAAGTTTTCTAAAGCAAAAAAACTAGAGCAAATTGAAAGATTTAAGTCATACAATTCAACTGAGTTTAACCTCGAACCAGACTTGAAAGAGTCTCCAGGGTGCTTAAGAGATTTTCAGACTGCCTTATGGATCTTAGAACATTGTTTTGAAATTAATACTTTACTTGATTGTGTAAGCCTTGATCTTTTTTCTCGAAAAGAAATTCTCAACGTTCAAAAATCGTACAATCATATGCAATCTCTAAGGTTTATCTTGAATTTAAATGCAGCATCAAACCGTATGAGTTTTGAGAATCAATTGCTTCTAGCAAAAAAATCTAGATTCAAATCATCAAAATCATCTTCCGATGTTGAAAAATTTATGCGTGTATTTTTTCAGCATGCTGCCAATCTATCAGATTTTAATGAGATGATTTTTCAGGCATATGAAGATCGACTTATTTTTTTAAAAAGGTCGTATGCAAAAAATTACTATATATCCAAAGATCGCCTAGGAATTCAAGCGAGCGTTAATCTGGTAAAAAAACCTGAATTAATTCTAGAAAGTTTCCTCCATATTGGTAGATTAAAAAAAATTAATGGTTTGGATTTCTATTCAATGAGGAAGATTAAAGAAGCTATCCCAAAAATTAATCCTTCTTTTTTCATGGGAGTGCATGCAGGCAATCAATTTATTGAGATTTTAAAAGCTGAAACCAGTCTTTCAACTATTTTAAAGAAATTGAAGCAATTGGGATTAATGCGCCTCATCATTCCTGAATTTGGTGAAATTGAGGGTCAAATGCAATTCGATATGTTCCATGTATACACGGTCGATGAACATACATTCAAGGTTGTGCGAAATATGCGACAAATGCAAATAGGAAAAGTAGACACTTCGATGAGTATTGAGCATGAACTAATTAATAAATTGCCTAAAATTGAACTTTTGTATCTTGCGGGAATATTTCATGATCTAGGCAAAGGGAAAGGTGGGGATCATTCTGAAATAGGCTCAACAATAGTCACAAAGTTCTGCAAAAGACTTAATTTTTCAATTAATGATACTGAGTTGCTTGGTTGGCTGGTAACAAACCATCTTGTAATGTCGTCAATATCGCAAAAAACTGATGTTCATGATCCGCAGACGATTATAAATTTTACAACAATTGTTAGCAGTCTTGAAAAGTTGAACTATATATACATGCTGACAGTAAATGACATCATGGGTACCAATCCTACTCTTTGGAATTCTTGGAAGCATGATCTATTAAAGCAATTATTTTTATCCTCAAGAAGAAAACTTAATCTTGATGAGCCTGGAACTAACACATCTGTCGTTAAAGAAAGAAAAGCTCTATCAATAGAACCTCTAGAAAAAACTAATAGAGAACTTGTTTTAAGTATTTGGGATCAGCTGCCTGAGACATACTTTGCTAAACACCAATTAGAACAATTGCAGAATCAAGCTGATGCACTAGCAAATTCACAATTAAAAACTGCAATTAGCCTCACAAAGAGAAAAAATTTAATTGAAATTTTTATTTTTACGCCTAATCATCCTGGTTTATTCTTAAAGACAGCAAGCATACTGGAGAGACTCTCTCTCGAAACTATTGATGCAAATATCCATACAACGAATGATGACAAATTTGCAATGAATACCTTTATTTGTAAGCATAAAGTACTTGGAGGAAATCTAAATCAAAGAGATCAGGTGGAAATAAAGAAAAAGATAATCGCCTATTTATCTTTATCAGAATCCATCCCTTTAACTAAAAATCAAAAAGTAAGTAGAAAAAAAGTTTTTCAATATACAACTAGGGCAGAAATTACAAGCTTAGCAACTCAAAACGCACAATTGGTTACCCTTGAGACGCTTGATCAGCCAGCTCTGTTATCCAAAGTTGCTAATATTTTTTTAGAGCATGGCATAAGTATTTTTTCAGCCAGAATAACTACTCTTGGTGAAAAGGTAGAAGATAATTTTATTGTGATGGATGAAAAAAAGAAAACTAAAATAAGTGAGAGTAAGAAAAATTTAGTCATAAAGAAACTAAAAAAACTATAATAAATTTTTGTACTCCATATAATAAGCACATGGAAAAATTACCTTTAATAGGTCTGGGGATAGCAACAGTTGGGTCTTCTGGGCAAACACTTGATGTGCACTTCCCTTTTTTAGTTTTTAGAAATGGGAATGGAGAGCATGATCATGCATATGGAATCTGG
>Ga0209035_10000165_pt1 | contig 26388 bp, 28 predicted proteins | sample MarorgKNORR_S2LV_6_FD_188220 | JGI IMG/M metagenome (GOLD analysis project Ga0209035, IMG submission 188220) | Marine microbial communities from the Southern Atlantic Ocean, analyzing organic carbon cycling - AAIW_A/KNORR_S2/LV (SPAdes) (version 2) | ecosystem: Environmental > Aquatic > Marine... | reverse complement strand
CTCCGTTATTGCTTACGCTTATGGCGGTTAGTCCACAGGCGTCTGCCAGAATTTTGACTTCTCTCCATAATGCTTGCATAGCCAATTTGTTCATGAGTTTCGGTTCTGAAAATGATCCTAAGATTTCTAGCGTATTGAGAGAGCGATTAGCCCTTATGTCGAGTCGTGCTCTGAGCATGTTGTCGTATAAAAACGGCATGACGTAATAACCAAATAAGCGTTTATCTTTCGGTCGATAAATTTCTAGTTTATATTCGAAATTAAATAATCGTTTCGCCCTGGGTCGGAACCACACGATTGGGTCGAATGGGCTAAGCAAGCTTGTCCTGGTTGTATGTTCTGTATCCTCTAATTTTGTAAAAATATATGCATTCTCGCTCCATCCTTCTACCGCAACTTTGGTCAGCTGGCGATCTTCCTCTAACTCTTTTAACCGAAGTTTGGCTAGTTTTTTTGGAAGACGATGATAATCAACTATGTCGTCCGCAGTTGCTACCCCGAGGCAACGCGCAGCATTGAGAATCAGAGTCTTGTGCGCTGTGCTCTCTTCAGGTGCACTGGTGTAAATGTCTTTAGGAAATATGTTTTCGGGCAAATCATAGTAACGAGTAAAATTAATTCGGTTTGCTACTGTGATTTCGCCGATCCAAAATAGCCACTCCAAGGCAAGCTTAGAATCGCTCCAGCCCCACCAGGAGCCCGTACGGCCACCTTTTTCAAAGTCGCTAGCCTTGGATGGGCCTCGCTTAGTTAATTCTTTGAGGATCTGTTGGATGTAATCTGGCTTTTCTTCAGCAAAATTACGAATGCCTTTCCAAATTTCACCGTCTGCCGCTCTTTTCATTCGCCATTTATAGAGAGGCCACTGGGATGTGGGTAGGAAGCTGGCTTCATGTCCCCAATATTCGGCGAGCACGTGTTTTTTGTAGGTCTGCTGTTGCAGTAGTTCTTCTAGATGTTGGTGAGCGCCGCCTAAGCGGCTTCTCAGCACGAGTAAGTGGGATCGAGCGACGGTATTAACCGCGTCTATTTGAACTACTCCAAGAGAATCTAAAGTTCTCTTAAGCGCATCGGAATCAGGCTTATCTGAAACTGAATCTGCCATTCCCTGTGAGACCAGAGCTATGTTCCGGGCTTGTTTAGCTGACAGATCCACAGCAACAAATTTAGGTTACAGGTTCCGTTAAGGACCGAAAATTTGCGGTTATCGTTCTTCTTTAAACATTACGTGTTGTCGAATAACTGGGTCGTATTTACGAAGCTCTATTCTTTCACGCGTGTTGGTCTTGTTCTTCCGAGTGGAATAGGTGAAACCAGTTCCTGCTGTTGACTTAAGCTTGATTACTGGGCGTTTGTCACTTTTTGCCATCAGATTTTCTCTCCACGACGGCGTAGATCAGCGATTACTGATTCAATGCCTTTTTTATTAATAATTTTGATGCCTTTTGCACTAACTGTAAGAGTCACGTGGCGCTTTTCGTTAGGCACAAAAAACTTCTTTGTTTGGATGTTGGGCCTAAACCATCTTTTGTTACGTTTATGGGAGTGGGAGACGGTAAACCCTGCTGTGGGCCTACGTCCTGTTACTTGGCAAACTTTACTCATGATAACTCGCGACTTTTTGGGGGCACAGTAAACAGTGCGGTGGGAAGAACGACTTCTCAGGTTAACACCAGTGACCACAAATCACCATTTCAAAGCTAACTGATACAAAATTTGGTCTAAAGATGAGGAATAACTTTGGTCCCAACTCGTTCAAGTACTTCATATCGTGGGTCCCAATTAGGGAGAATCATTAGCTGGCTGAGGCCAGTTGCTTCGAGTTCTTTTATACGTTCAATGACCTGGCTAGCGGTACCGACGATGCATGTGGCATCTATTAATTCGGTGGTTAAAAATTGTTCTTCTTCGGGTAGAACCCAACAGTTGTGGCCAGCGTGGATCCGTTGATGAATTCGGGATTCGTCGTAGTCAGCCAGTAATGCTGTGTATTCATCCCAAATCTCCTCAAGTCTTCCTCCAGGTGTTCGACCATATTGACGGAACTGATCGTAAGAGTAGTGAACTGATGCCATAGCAAAGGCACCGGCTTCGGCTTTAACCCGAGGGCTTGATAGCGTTTCATCTTCGTCAAGAACAACAATCGTTGTCAGCGAGCAAGTTAAGTAGTCGTTGCGGTTAATCGTTTGGTTGTTTGCGACTGCGCCTCGTTCAATCATTTCCCACATTCGTTCCATCATTTTCCCATTAGGTGGGATAGAAAGAACAGCACCATCACCGTGTTTCCCGGCCAGCGCAAGTGATTTTGGCCCAAATCCTGATACGTACATGGGGATAGGGTCTTTAAAGTTGACGAAGCCGTGGTCAGGCATAATATGCCGTATTGGTTGGGTTGTTCCTTCAAAATGATGTTCGGCTTCTTCTCCGCGAAGAAGGGGTCCAAGAGCAGATAAATACTGGTCAAATTCCCGGATACGTTGTGGTTTGTGACCCATGATTCGCATTGCTGTGTTCCCGGTGCCAATACCAAGAAAAGTACGCCCCGGGGCTATAGCATTTATAGTCCCTATTGAAGAGGCAGTGACAGGAGCAGGTCGGGTTCCTGAGACGGAAACTCCAGTTCCAAGTTGTATTTTGCTAGTGCGGTCTGCAGCTAACGCTAACGCGGCGTAGCAATCTGACCAGATCATTTGGCTGTCAGCAAGCCAAGCGTGGGTATAGCCGAGTTCTTCAGCTCTAACGACGTAGTCGATATCACCAATATGGGAAGCTACACAGACTCCGATGTCCATAACTATGACTCCTTGTGTTCCTATCAAGACGATAGGTCACAAAGATTAACTGATGTGAGAATTTGATTGTAGATCTGAATGAATAAGAGGGTTAATAAAAAGCTAAAAATTGCTGATAATCGCCCAAGGGCGCGTTTTCGTCTCCATAAGTCTCTGAATTTATTATTTGCACTGCCTAAGGTCAGGCCCCTGGTAATTGGAGAAGATCAGGGTGTCCAATTGAGGTGGGGAACCGTATCTATGAGTTCAGTAAGTCAGGCTCTTCGAAGGTTAGAGCGACTTTAGGCATATAAAAGTTCGTGTATTTTCTTAATCTTTTCTTACATAAGGTGCAGTATGTATAGGGGTATGGGTGATAAGACTGACAAAAAATCGGGAATGGGGACTATTGCCATCGTCGACGATGACAAAAGCATTAGAGAATCCCTTAAGCGGGTTTTACTCCATGAAGGGTATGAAATATTAGAAGGTGTCGATGGTCGTATGGGCCTTGCTCTCGCGCCTCAGGCTGATTTGATGATTTTGGACGTGACAATGCCTAATCTCGGAGGCTTTGACGTTTGCCGAAAGTTGCGCTCCGGAGGTAACGAGATTCCCATTTTGTGCCTAACTGCCAGGCATGCGACACGAGATCGAGTTGAAGGTCTCGATGCAGGTGCTGATGATTATTTAGTAAAACCCTTTGAGCTAGATGAGCTTCTGGCGCGAGTACGTTCCTTGATTAGAAGGAGCAACAGTTTCAGTAATGAGGAGAAAAAAGGGAAGTTGTCGTATGGCGGGTTGATACTTGATCAGCGAACTCGGCAGGTGACTAGGGACTTAATAAATATTGATTTAACTAAGACAGAGTTTGATTTATTAGAAATTTTCATGGAAGAACCCGGACGAGTATTTAATCGAGATCAAATTTATGAACGGGTTTGGGGTTATGGAGCTTCCATGGCCTCTAACTCTTTGGATGTTTATATCGGTTATCTCCGTCGTAAAATTGAACATGAGGACAAGCCTCGTTTACTTGAGACAATAAGAGGGGTCGGATATGTTTTGCGTAGCTAATGAGTTTTAGAACACGCGTTGCTTGTCTGATAGCTGCGGTAGTCGCGTCAGTTACCTTGATCATAACCGTAGGGTTTTTGTATGTAGCTGATGCCCAAGCAAAAAATTCCTTGGATGTAGAGCTCGAAAAAAGATCAGCGGTAGTCGCAAAATTTCTCAAAAGTCCGCAAAGGACTCGATTATTGACTTCTAGTGGATATTCTCCGAGCCAAATTCGTTTTCTCTCAGAGGAGAAGCTTTTTGGACCATATGTCGCCGAAGATGTACTGATTCAAGTAGTGGATGGCCGAGGAAGGATATTGCTGTCAAATGTGGACCCGATACCGATCTCGAGAGACGTAAAAAAGATTGCGGGAGCTAGGGGTAATTATGCCTTACTTGAAACTATTAATATTGGAGGAACCGATATCGCCCAGTTACGAGTTCGATCAGTTTCGCTGAGCCAAAATCGAGTGTTAATGGTTGCTAGCCCGATGGATAAAATTAATAAGACAATGGAGGGTTTGGAAAATATAGCTTTAGTTACTGGTTTTTCTGGAGCGGCTGTTTCGGCGTTACTGGGGTTTTTCGTCGCTGGTCGTGTTGTGAGACCGATCCGACAATTGACTGTTGCGACCAGTTCAGTGGCAAATTCTCTAGAGCTAGATGATCCTATTGATCTTGATTTAAGTCTTGATTTAAATCTTGATTTAAACCGTAAAGATGAACTTGGTGAACTAGCGAAAAGTTTCAACCTGATGCTAAGCGAATTAATAGAGTCTCGTCGACAGCAGCAGCGGTTAGTCACTGATGCAAGCCATGAACTGCGAACGCCATTAACAAGTTTGCGCACGAATATTGAATTTATGAGCCGAGCAGAAAAGCTCTCTAATGAAGAAAAAAGTCAAATAACAGATGACATTTTATTCGAATTAGATGAGCTCACGGATCTAGTGAGCGAATTAGTTGATCTAGCGACAGATCGTCATCAAATGGAAGCACCAAGTGTTGTAGATTTCAGTGATATTGTTAAGCGGGTTGTTGAACGCCACATGAGACGATCAGATTGTTTCTTTGTTGTGGACACTGAGTTGTGCAAGATCAAAGTTGAGCCTTCATTAGCCGAACGCGCTGTTTCTAATTTGATAAGTAATGCAGTTAAGTGGAGCCCTAGTGCTGGCATTGTGGAGGTAACTGTTCGAGATGGAAGCCTCACAGTCCGTGATCATGGCCCTGGTATTGCTGAGGAGGAAACTGAACTGATTTTCGAACGATTCTATCGTTCGGCTTCCTCGCCTTCAGCAGAAGGCTCTGGGTTGGGTCTTTCGATTGTTCGTCATATCGCAGAGAGTTTTGGCGGTTCAACTCAAGTTGTTGAGCACCAAGGAGATGGCGCTGCGATAGCACTCTCTTTTCCTCTTTCTCAAGAATCTCTCTAAAAGTGTTAAGACCGGTCATCTAACCGGTCTTAACTTACAAAGTGGCACCCCCAACGGGATTCGAACCCGTGCTGCCGCCGTGAAAGGGCGGTGTCCTAGGCCACTAGACGATGGGGGCTCAGACATCCACACTACGTGAGTATGTGGCCGAAACCACCTTCTCTTTGATGGTGCTTCAGACTTTTATTTACTTAATGCTTCGACAATTTCTCCTTGAAGATAACCAAGGTAGTGATAGACGGCAGAAGATTGGTTATCCGGGTTATCTGGATCGCCAGGAGAGAAGTTGTCATTCTCACTAACGTCGAGCTTTGTACCGAGAACTAAACGAAGGTCATTAATTACTGTAAGCCATGAAGTTGTCTGTTCATCATCCAAAACTTCTGCCGTTAAAGTGTCGTCTACCATGTCCAGTTGCTGCAACCGCTGCTCAAGCAGTTGGTCTCGCATGAGGCGTTGGTACTCTGCATCTTCTTTTGGATCTTCATTGTATGCGGTTGGGAACAAGCGTCGAATAGAGGCCTCGACTGAACCCTCGGCTGATGTTGTTAGGAGAACTTCTCGGAGTTGATTTATTAGATCCCCTAAAAGGTGTCGTTCATCTTCGCTAATACGAATTTCTAAATTGTTTTGATGATCTTTTTTAAACCGTTTTTTAAAGAGCACGGTTTAAGAATCTTTCTGCATAGTTGCCCAAAGCCCATACCCATGGAGTCTGAAAACATCTAGTTCAGCTTTTTCTCGTGTCCCGTTTGATACTGCTGCTCTGCCTTTGTGATGGACATCGAGCATCAGCTCATTTGCCTTTTCTGGGCTGTAGCCGAACAACTTTTGTAAAACATAACTGACATAGCTCATTAGATTAATTGGGTCGTTCCAGACAAGAACAACCCAGGGGACGTCCGAACCAACCTCAATTTCAGAAGTTGGCTCATCGACGATTACCGGCATGCTTTCGAAGTCACCCACGGTCTCTATTGTGCGAAATAGCAGCGAGTTACACCAATTTTGGTGAAGGTTTTTGTTTATTAGTTAGCTGTCATGGATTTTAGGACTAGACGAACTGAACTAATCCAAACTGCTGTAGCTCCTGCGATGTGACATGCCACTAGGAATGGGGGGAGCTGGTTGAAGTACTGGACGTAACCGATTGCTGCTTGAGAGGCAACTACAATAAGCATTGTTTTTGTACTGTGATAGAGGGTCTTTTGCTGAGTGCCTTTAAGCCGAATATTAAGTCCTACAAGAAAGAAAACCAGTAAAAATACCGAAATACCATGGATACGAGCGACATCCGGTAAATCAAAATTAAGACGGTTGACATTTTCATCACCGCCATGGGGACCGGAAGCAGTAACAATTGTTCCTGTGAATACCACTATTGCTGTCGTGGTACCGATTAACCAGCAGTGCATTTTTGTGTACGGAAGAGTTATTTTTTCTGTGTTTCGAGTAGTCGAAGCTTTTGCCTCTAAAACAACTGCATTCCAAATCAGAACCATAGAAACAAGAAAGTGAGCCATCACTATCGGAGGTGAAAGATGAGTGGCAACAGTGATTGCCCCGAGGACTATTTGGATAATTACACCAACGACGAGGCCCAGCGACCAAGATGTCAAAGATTTTTCGCGAGGGCATCGAAGCAACGATCCCGAGACTGCAAAAATTACAGCGATGGACACTAGACCAGTTATTAATCGATTACCGAATTCAACCCAGCCATGGATATCTGCTTTGGGTATCAATTGCCCAGGTTCGCAGTTTGGCCAATCGCTGCAACCGAGGCCGCTTCCAGTCAAACGAACAGCACCACCGGTTATTACTATTGCCACCAAAGACCAAAGCGCAAACTGAGTTATTTTGTGGAATGTGTTGGGAGATAGCCCTTTGAATTTCACTCACTTGAAATTATAGCGGCGATGTTGGTTTAACTAATCATGAAGAATCGAGGCTCATGTTTGGTGACTGAGCCTTAAGCGCCGTATCGTGTGTCCCGATGCACCAGTCCACGACGGTGGCCGGAATTTCTGGTCGTCGGTTCACAAGCAGAGCCGGGGCGTTTGTCATGTTGACAAAACCTCGGATCATAGAACTTCTCTTGATCACTACTGTTCCGACGATGATTGTCGCCGAACGTGGTCTTCCGAGTGTTTGGTTGATGATCGTTACTGTCATGGGTGGTGCTTTAGCCGCTGGTGGTGCAAACACGTTTAATATGTACATCGATCGAGATATCGATGGGTTGATGATGAGAACCCAGGCGCGCCCTCTCGTCACGGGAGCCGTAACCCCCAGATCTGCACTGCTATTTGGGCTTTTGCTAGAAGTGGCTGCTTTTCTGCTTTTGTGGTTAGCGGTGAACTTGCTGTCGGCGCTGTTAGCGATAAGTGCCACTCTTTTTTATGTTTTTGTATATTCGCTATGGCTTAAAAGAACTTCAAAACAAAATATTGTCATCGGAGGAGCAGCAGGAGCTGTCCCAGCGTTAGTTGGATGGGCAGCTGTGACCAATAGTCTTTCTTTGGCCCCATGGTTGCTTTTCGCAGTCATCTTTTTTTGGACTCCACCACATTTTTGGGCCTTAGCAATCAAATATGCTGAGGATTATAAAGCAGCTGACGTACCCATGCTTCCAGTAGTTTCAACTATTCGAAGTACTGCAATCCAAATGATTTGTTACACAATTGTTGTCCTGGCTCTTTCGTTTTGGATTTACTTTGTTTTAGAAACTGGTTTTATCTATTTAGCTGCTTCTGTCATATTCGGAGGTATCTTTTTATGGCACACCGTTTTGCTGTTAAAACGACCGACAATGGTTCAGGCCATGAAGGTTTTCCATTATTCAATTAGCTATCTTGGGCTGCTGTTTATAGCAATGGCCGTGGACGTCCTAGTAAGCGAGGGCATTTAATGAACAAATCGTATTCAGATAAGCCTGCTCTTGAGTTAGATGCCTGGCAAACTGATGAGTAGAGTGCAAAACCATTACCTGTCCGTGTCGGTCTGCGCAAAACTGTGTGGCTGTCTTCTCTATGTGACAGAACAAAACAATCTTAAGAATGAATCGCAAGCATGACCGGAACAAATTCAGATATGGCGACTGCTATCACAACAGGTGAAGATCCCACTCCGTTTGGTTGGCTCACAACTGCTGACCATAAGAGGGTTGGGCGCCTTTACATCGTCAGCGCAATCGTTATGTTGCTGGTGGGGGTACTTATCGATGTCATAGTTCGTGTTGACCTCACATCTGGAACTGATTTTGTTGTTCTTGATGGAGACTCATTTGGTCAACTATTTGCGCTGTCACGTGAAACTTTAGTTCTCCTTTTCTTAATTCCAATTTTTCTCGGTTTCTCTATGTACCTCGTGCCATTGCAGATAGGTGCTGGGAATTTAGCATTCCCTCGAGCCGCAGCAGCTTCATATTGGGTTTGGCTTGTATCTGCTGGGGTTCTGTTTGGCGCTTATATCGGCAACGGTGGACCTTACGGTGGTAACTCTGATTTAGTCGACCTTCACATGCTGGCCGTTGGGGGTTTGGTCGTCGGCCTTCTAATTGGTGCTGTCGTAATCGGCGCCACAGCTATGACAATGCGCTCCCCGGGTTTGTACATGGATACGACCCCACCATATTCTTGGTCGGCTCTGGTTACGGCGTCGATGCTCGTGGTGAGTCTGCCTGTGTTGCTGGGGCAACTAGTAATACTTTATATTGATCACCGATATGGGCGAGTTTTCCTCGGCGGCAATTTTGGTATTTGGGAACGAATTGACTGGCTTTATCGAGCCCCTCAATTGTTTATGTATTCAGTACCAGTGCTCGGTATAGCCAGTGAAGTAGTGCTTGCTTCAGCTAAACGAAGAGTATTTGAGCCGTTAGCAATGTATTTTAGTATTGGTCTTCTAGGGCTTTTCGGGTTTGGCGCGTGGGCGAATTTTGCCATAACCAATGAAGGTTCTGACATAATTGATGGCGCCGAAGGCATTGTTCTTGTTGCCATGTATGGCGGAGCACTACTTGCAATTACAGGGCTTCTTGCTCTTATTGGGTTAGCACTGGTTCAAACATTAATGCAAAATCGCAAGGTTCCCGAAATAACGACCTCGTTATTAGCATCGCTTGGTGCGGGAAAATTTTTATTAACCGGCGCTTTGTGTGGCTTTATAGGAGCTGCAGTTGACTGGTTAGAAATTGGGAATCGCGGAAACTTAGGCAATGCTCAACTTAGAATGACTACCTGGGTGACTGGTCAACAATCTGTAATGATTTATGGAGCCGGTCTGCTTGGCGTCCTAGCAGCAGTTCATTGGTGGGCGCCGAAGATATGGGGTCGCCAGTTAAATGAGCTTCTCGGTAAACTGAACTTTTTAGTGATTGCAACTGGGGCCTTTTTAGCATCTGTGGGACCATTCTTGTCTGGGTTGCTTACGGACCAACCTGATTTCGTTTACCAAGATCCTTCAATGACTTCAATATATTCAAACTTGGTTGATGACTCAGGTGCTGAAGGACTCAGTGCGCTTGGACTGGTAGGAACTTTGATAGTGCTTTCTGGGGTAGCACTTCTGCTTCTCAATATGTTTGTTTCAATAACTCTGAAAAAAGGAGTGGAAGCCACTGACGATCCGTGGTCTGGTCAGTCACCGGAATGGTTACTTTCCTCCCCTCCTGCTATGGGACAGCTAGCAGAATTGCAGGACCTTAGCTCAGGTACACCATTATTGGATATTGCCGAGGCTGAGGAGGCGGCGTCTAATGGCTGATAACACACCAACTCTTGTTTCTGGGGAACCTCAGCGTCCGCGAGCTCAATTTGTAGCTACGGGTTTTGCTATAGCTGCTGCGGCGATGATGATCGCTGGTGCTTTAGCTATGTACATGGCTAGGCGTCATGCTTCAGGTATTCACCCTGGAAGCGAATGGTTAAATGGATTGAAAGTTCCTAACCCTCAGTTCGATTATGCCCTCCTGACTTTGTATACGTCTATAGTCACCGCTCATTGGGCACTGTGGGCTAGTAGACGACGAGACACAGCGCATGCTTGGACAGCCATAGCAACCACGATTGTGCTTGGTCTCGGTTTTGTGAATATGGTTATTTATAGCCTTAATCGAATGGAATTAGAAATAGGTTCGGGGGAGTACCCAAACCTTGCATTCGCAACCACTGGGCTATCTTTAGCCCTAGCAGTCGTCGGTCTGATATATCTAGGTTTGATGGGACTTAGATCAGTAGGCGGAAGTGTTGGTCAGCATGGGAGCACGCCACTTGGCTCGGCAGTGTTTTTCTGGGACTTTGTAGCGGTCGCTTGGACTGCTACCTGGTACGCCGTATACGTGGTCAAGTAGGAGAACGATGCTCGGCATAGCAAGTAGATATTTCGCCGGCCGCATAGCGGTGGCCGCAGCGGCAGCAATAATACTCGGGATTGTGACTGGTCTCGATGAGACAGGTCATGTAGTGATGTTCGGAACCATAGTGTTAGGCACAGCTGCTGCCGCCTTTGCACTTTTAACTGCCTTGGCGTTGTCTTTAGGGGACAATGACTCTATAGATCGTGAACGATCTCACTCCTATCCGGCGACGCCTGCCTACTGGCCGGTTATGTCGGCTTTCGGTCTTGGACTTTTAATGGTAGGCCTGACGACAGATGGATTTATAGCGATTCTTGGCCTCGCAACTATCATTACCGCTTCGGTCGAATGGACCGTGAGTGCCTGGGCAGACCGGCTTTCCAAAGATCAGGTTGCAAACGCTACTGAGAGAGACAGATTAATTGCGCCATTCGAAATTCCTCTGTACGGGGCATTAAGTATTGCAATACCGGTTTTACTCATCTCTCGAGTATTTTTGGCATCGAGTAGAAACAATGCAAGTTGGATTGCTTTAGGGCTTTCATCAGTAGTGCTGGCATTTGCATTTGTGCTTTACGCTAAGCCAGAGATACGAAGAGCTATTGTCGCTACGGCGTTAGTAGCAGCCGGAGCCGGCTTAATTGTTGCCGGTATAACGTCGGCTGCGATTGGCGAACGAGACTTTCATCCTCACGAAGTACATCACGACGAAGATACAGAGCATGAGAAAGACTCTGAAGCTACTGATTACGAAGAGCATTCTCAAGCCCTCAATCCCGCTAGGATTGTGATTCGGTAATGTCTGGCTGGCATAAACGCGTTGAGTCGGCCAAGCTTCTAAAGAAGCGCAAATTTGCTAACGAGGTTCACGACACTGATATGGTCCAAAATCGATTCTTCTACAATAGAAATCTACGATTTGCATTTCTTGGCACACTGCTTTTGTTCATCTCATCTTGTGCTTCAGGGCGTTTAGATCCCCTAAAACCTGTAGGGCAGAATGCTAAGGACATAGATGGGATAATGCGTCTTTCCGCCTGGATGGCAATAGCAGTTGGACTTTTTGTTGGCGCAGCTGTCATTGCCGTTATTATTAAATTTCGAGTTCGGCCAGGCGATGATCCTGACGAACTCCCAGAGCAGGTGCACGGAAATAAAAAAGCTGAATTAACGTGGACACTTATCCCCGTAGTAATGCTCTTATTTCTAGCAGTTGCGACTATCCCTTCAGTGTTTAGTTTGCACGACAAAGGTGACGGGCCAACGATCCAGGTAACTGGTCAACAGTGGTGGTGGCAATTTAGCTATGACCTAGATGAAGATGGCCAATCGGACATTATTACTTCTAACGAAATTGTGATACCCGTTGGTCAAGAAGTCAATCTTGAGATTACATCCAATGATGTAATCCATTCATTCTGGATTCCGCAACTGAATGGCAAGAAAGATGCTGTGCCGGGGCGAGTTCACCATTGGCGTATTAGTTCGCCAGTACCCGGAATTTTCTATGGAGAATGCACGGAGTTCTGCGGTTTAAGCCATGCAAATATGCAAATACGGGCAGTGGCATTAGAAGCTGCTGACTACAAAATTTGGCAAGAAAGCCAGATGGCCAAGTCATCGATACCAACTGATGAAACTGCTAAACGAGGGTATGATCTGTTTGGTGTCCATTGCATTAGTTGCCATGTCATAAACGGCGTTTATGAAGGTGCAGCAGACGGTAATGCTAATTTAGCGTCCGGTGTTGCTCCCAACTTGACTCATTTAATGAGTCGTACCTCTTTTGGAGGTAGTCTTTTCGAGCTTTACAACGAAGATCAGTCAGTTAACGTTGCTGACCTTCGTGAATGGGTTCGAAATGCCCCTGGCCAAAAACCTTCCCGACCGGAAAATCGGCAGGGAATGATGTCGTTTGCTGAGATCCTAAACGGACCTGAACTCGACGACATTGTTAGTTATTTACAAACCCTCGGCGGCAAACCGCCGCTGATGCCCAGCTGATCTGATATCCGCCCGTAGCGGCTTCTAGGAGACCCAACCTATGGCGATTACAGAGGAACCTCCTCTAATCCTCGAACTTGAGAGTGGTGAGACAAAGCCTTCTACTGGCGCGTTTGCTCGACCAACGTATGCAAAAGGTTGGAGGGCTTGGGTATTTACTGTTGATCATAAAAAAATCGGCATAATGTACGGCGCAGTCGCAATGTTTTGGTTTTTGTGGGGCGGTATCGAAGCGCTCTTAATCCGGACTCAACTCCTAACTCCAAATGGAACAGTTTTAACTGCTGAGCAATACAACCAAATCTTCACGATGCACGGCACGACAATGGTGTTTTTAGTGGTTATGCCACTTGCAGCTGCATTTGCTAATTACATTGTCCCCCTTCAAATTGGTGCCCGTGACGTAGCCTTCCCGCGAATGAATGCTCTGGGACTTTGGATTTTTGTTTTCGGTGGTATTTTCCTTAACCTGAGCTGGTTTCTCGGCGGCGGACCTGATGGTGGTTGGTTTGCGTACGCTCCAAATACCAGTGTGACTTTTAGCCCTGGCGCAGGGATGGATTTCTATGCGATGGGACTGCAAATAGCTGGTATTGCGTCATTAGTCGGGGCGATAAACCTGATTGTGACAATTATTAATATGCGGGCGCCTGGAATGACCCTTCTTCGGATGCCGGTCTTTACTTGGATGATTCTGGTAGTTCAGTTTTTGTTACTATTTGCATTACCCGTCATAACTGTTGCATTGGTGCTTTTGTCTCTGGACAGAACATTTGACGCCAACTTCTTTAATGTCGGTATGGGAGCCGATCCGCTTCTCTGGCAGCATCTATTTTGGATATTTGGACATCCGGAAGTGTATATCCTGATACTTCCATCTTTTGGTATTGTTTCTGAGACACTTCCAGTATTCAGCCGTAAACCGCTATTTGGCTACTCCGTTATTGTTATATCTGGTGCTGCGATTGGATTTATGGGCTGGGGCGTATGGGCTCACCATATGTTCGTATCAGGGCTTGGACCGGTGAGCGTTGCCGCATTCTCTGCAACGACCATGTTTATTGCAGTTCCGACAGGCGTTAAGATTTTAAATTGGATAGCAACAATGTGGGGCGGTAAAATCACTTTTACCGTTCCGATGATGTTCTCAATCTCACTAGTATCTATGTTCACTATTGGAGGACTGTCCGGAGTAATGCACTCGGTGGCGCCAGCCGACACGCAGCAAACTGACACCTATTTCATTGTCGCTCACTTTCACTACGTGCTATTTGGTGGCGCTCTAATGGGGCTGTTCGCTGGAATGTATTATTGGTGGCCTAAGGCATTTGGCTACAAACTGAACGAAACTTTAGGCAAATGGCACTTCTGGATTGTCTTAGTCGGCTTTAATTTGACCTTTGGCCCAATGCATATTTTAGGCTTGCAGGGAATGGCCAGACGACACAGTAGATACGGTCCAGAAGATGGTTTTGACTTCTGGAACTTGATGGTTTCAATTGGAGCCTTTGTCATCTTAATCGGAATGATTATCTTCGCGATAAACATCGTAAAAACATGGCTTGGTTACAAAGCTGGAACAATCGAGCAATCTCCAGCTGACCCTTGGGACGGAAGAACTCTAGAATGGTCAATTCCTTCACCAACTCCAGAACATAACTTTGACTACGTGCCAGTCGTAACTGACTTAGATGATTTTTGGCACAAAAAATATCAAAAAGATGAGAACGGTAAACTCCGTAAAGTGGCAGATGGTAACGCCATTGCGCAATTAGGTGATCAACATCCTCACCTTCCATCTCCGTCTTATTGGCCGATCGTGTTAGCCTCTGGGCTGCCCCTAATAGCTTTAGGGCTTATTTACACGCTTTGGTTAACTGGTATCGGGCTATTGGTATTGGTCGCAGCTATATACGGCTGGAGTTTGGAACCACATACGGATCCAGATGCAAGTCACGGGCATGGTGATGACCATGACGATGATGAACCTGATGGTGACCATTCAGAAAATTTAATAGATTCACCAAAAGATGAAAGCACGGAGGAGGCTCCCGTTGGATAATGCAACTGAGGTCAATACCTCACAGTTGGCATATGGTCCGACTGAATGGGATGACTACGATGTGCCCCCTCTTACTACGGGGCTCAGTAATGAAAAAATGACGATGTGGGCTTTTCTAGGCTCTGATTGTTTATTGTTTGCGTCACTGATTTCAACATATCTTTTACTTCGTAATCGTGTGGGTCCAGATACAGATGGCTCCACCGCTGCAGAACTGTTCGACATTCCGTTTACTTCGGTTAGCTCATTTGTTCTTTTGATGAGTTCACTGACGATGGTATTAGCAGTTACCTCAATAGGCAGAGGCGAGATAGAGCGTTGCAAAATGTGGCTGCTTACTACTGCCACGTTAGGGGCAGTTTTTATAGCTGGCCAGGTGTACGAGTTCACGGGCTTTTATCGTGAGGGACTGGGCTTCACGACTAATATCTCCTCGTCTGCCTTTTTCACGCTTACGGGCTTTCATGGTGTGCATGTGTCACTCGGCATAGTAATGCTAGTAACTCTTTGGTCACTTATTAGCCGAGGCAACATTGGTGCTGAGCGGGCTGAGACAGTAGAGATAATTGGCCTCTACTGGCATTTTGTGGACATTGTGTGGATTGTAATTTTTGCCGTTGTATATCTAATCCCATAGGAGAATTGGTCAGATGGATGTTATAACTGACTCCCATGTAGAGGGAAACGTCGAACACGAAGACCATGGTTTAAGCGATCTCGGGTATATCAAAATAGCTCTACTTCTAGCCGTGTTAACTGCTATCGAAGTGTTAACTTATTTTGTTGACTTTGGAGTTCTGGAAGTTCCATCATTGCTTATCTTGATGGTCGTAAAGTTTCAGATCGTAATCTCGTACTTCATGCATCTTAAATTTGATAATAAAATTTTCAGTTATTTATTCATAACTGGGCTTGTCTTAGCAGTAGTTGTTTTTGCTGCTATGGCTACTTCACTAGTTTTTTGGACTGATCCGGCAGGGTGTGATGCTGGACGGTTCTGTTAAAAATGGTTTCTTTTCTTTGGTGTTTGGGATAACGGCTTTCTTTTGAGTGTGTTTAACCGGTACGGTCAAAGTTCGTGATAGATCTTAGACGCCTCCGCAATGAACCTAGCTATCGTGCAGGTGCGATCAAAAAGGGTACCGATAGCGATGTTATAGATCGTTTGTTAGAGGCTGATATAGCTTCGCGTTCTGTTGCTCACGAAGCTGATGAAGCTAGAGCGGCACACAACGCCGCTAGCAAAGAAATTGGACGTGCGACGCTTGATGAGCGTCCAGAAAAAATAAATCACGCTGGAACTTTAAAGATTTCGCTCGAGAAATTAGAGAATGCTGAAACTTCAGCTAAACAACTGGTTGAAGAATTGATTCTTCAGGTACCAAACCCGGCGCACGAAAGCGTCCCTGAAGGTGGCGAAGAAAAATTTATCGTTATTAAAGAAGTAGGAGAACGCACCGAGCCTAGAAAGTACGACCATGCAGATCTTGGTGAGCTACTGGGAATGGTCGACAGTGAACGCGCCGTAAAAAACAGTGGAAGTCGATTTGCTTACTTAATGGGCCCAGCAGTCCGACTAGAATTTGCGCTGATTCAGTATGTCTTTGATCTACTAGAAATGAATAACTTTATTCCCGTTGTCCCTCCTGTGCTTGTGCGTGAAGAGATGATGATTGACGCGGGGTTTTTCCCCACTGATCGCAATCAAGTCTATGAGATAGCAGGTGATGACCTATTTCTTACTGGAACGGCTGAGGTAGCACTTGCCGGGCTCCATCGGGGTGAAAGACTCGATAGGGCTAAACTTCCCATTAGGTACGCCGGATTCTCATCGTGCTTTCGCAGAGAAGCTGGGACTTACGGTAAAGACACACGAGGAATCTTTAGGGTTCATCAGTTTGATAAAGTTGAAATGTTTTCATTTTGTGACCCTGACTCAAGCTGGGAAGAACTTGAAAAGCTTCGAGATTTACAAGAGCAAATTGTCAGTTCGTTAAATTTGCCATACAGAGTTATTTCTGTTGCAGCTGGTGACCTAGGAGCTGCAGCTGCAAAAAAATATGATCTTGAGGTTTGGTTACCATCTGAAAGCGCCTACCGGGAAGTCACTTCCTGCTCTAACTACACGGATTATTCAGCGCGTAGAATGTCGAGTCGATACAAAGATGATTCGAGCAGTGGTTTGGTTCACACATTGAATGGAACTGCGTGTGCAATATCACGTACGTTGGTGTTCTTGATGGAAAACTGCCAGATAGAGGATGGTTCTATAGCGGTGCCTAAGGTTCTCCAAAAATATTTGGGGTACGAGCAGATCGACGGACCTAAATAGTTTATGTGACTAGCTTTATTCCTAATAATGCTGCCGCAATGCCTCCGAGAAAAGAGAGTGCTAGGTAGCTAACAGCTCGCTGTTTATTTTCCCCCAATAGCTCATCAAAATGAAGTGCAAGACCTGAAATAGTTGTTAGAGAACCTAGTGCGCCGGTTCCAAGCACCACTGCGGATGAACCACCTGTGTTTGTAAGTAGGCCTAGCGCAAATGACCCCACGAGGTTAATTAGTAAAGTTCCTGCTAGCCCAAAGTATCTAGTTGCGTACCATCGAAGTATTGTTCCGGCGCTGACGAGAGCTATAAAACTTGTAACTATGATGTACGCCATCGGACCCGTCGGCTTAATAGAAACGCAATTGAGCAGAAAATAATTGTTATAAATATCTCGTATAGACCAGTTAGATAGTTAGCTTTGTTGATAGCAGAAGCGACATGAAAACAAAGAGCTGAAAAGCTAGTTAGAGCACCGCAAAAACCCACAGTCAACCAAGATTGCGATGACCATTGGCTTTTAGTAGCAAAACCGATGATAAAACAGCCGATGGTGTTTGCGATTAGTAGGCCGATAGTCGGATTGATGGCAGATTGAAATCCCCACCGTAATAACGATGCAATGATGGCACCTAACGAGATTTTTAACACCAGACTGGAGGTCATGTGATTGGCCAATTGTGTCGAGACCTAAGGAGTCTAGTCAGATGAATGATCCTGAAGAAGTAAAAGTGATACGAGATCAGCTTATGGGAAGCGGGTTATTGGAGGCTGATATTGTTGATAATCCGATTGATCTTTTTAAAGAATGGTTAACGGTCGCTCAAGACTTAGGTTTTTACAATGCAGAGGCAATGGTTGTGTCGACTGTTTCGGATAACGCCATTCCATCAATGAGGAACGTTTTGATGCGAGGATTATCTACTAACGGATTAATTTTCTACACAAACTACTTGAGCCAAAAAGGTAGGGAATTGGCTGGCAATCCTTTTGCTGCAAGTATTTTCAGTTGGCTCCCTCTGGAACGGCAAGTCAGATTCTCGGGTTCGGTAGTAAAAACATCAGTTGATGTCTCTGATCATTATTTTCAAAGCCGGGCAAAGGAATCACGAATTTCGGCAGTCATTTCGAAGCAAAGTGAGGTCGTTACTGGAAGAGGAGAGTTAGAGCTTCTTTGGACAAATCTATTTAATGAATTAGACGGCGCTGATCCATCTCGGCCTGTGCATTGGGGTGGCTATCAGTTAGTTCCTAACCGCATTGAATTTTGGCAAGGCCGCCCTAACAGGTTGCATGATCGGTTGGTATATGAAAAATCACCCGAAGGGTGGTCAGTGAGCAGATTGGCTCCTTAGCTTTGGATTTATGAGGAGCTATTGATCGTTGTCCAGTCCCTAGCTGCGGCTGCTAGCCCTTCGATCAGAGCTTCATGATGTGGAACCCGTCCAGGTCCTTTAAAACCTGTCCATAAAGGGCTCTTCCCCCGAATCCTTGGCGGAAGTTCTAGCTGTATGCCTCCCTCGCGAGGTAAGTTGACAGGATTTTGGGAATGTTGGCCACGCAAGCTCTTAGGTATTTTTTCTAAGTCATAAAGAATTTCATAATGAGGAAGGCGAGTCATTAAGCGGCAAGCCACGAACTCTGCCAGTTGCCGGTTCTTACCACCGAGCAACACGGATTTTAAAAGATCTGGCCTACCGAAGCCATGAATCGCTACTACAACCTCTACGTGTTCAATAAATTGTGTTAGTACCGGAGAGTCTTCAGGGTTTACCAGGTGTGATGGGATGTGCCACTGCTCATCGGGCCCCTGCAGCACGGCGTAAAATGATGAATCAGATCGTTCAGCAGCTTCTTGAGCTATATCATCTGTTACTTCTTCAAGCCAACCTCCGTGAAATGCCATGAACCCAAATTTAGAACGTAGTTCAAGTACTTCATTGACTCCTGGTTTAGCCAGAAGCGATGCAAATGGCTTTTCTGTCTCTAGCAGTGCATGTTTACCTAGATGCAAGGCCATTTTAAGAATTCCTTGAGAAAATAATTTTAAGGTGATGAATCATCAGTAAGTTGACTATCTTTCGGACTTGCTAGTAAGAAAATTATAGCGGCTGACACAATAATGCTAAGGGAGACGCCCACGCGCGCTCCGCCTATCTTCGATATCTGGTTGCTAAGACTGGCGCTCCAGTTCTCAACTTCAAGAATAACTCGGTTGGGGCTTGCGCCGAGTCGTTCAGTAATCCAGAACACGACTAAATACATCCCAGCCATAATCATTAGAGAGCCAGCTAGGCGGTCAACCTTTGGAAGAAATAATCGAATTTTAACAAGCAGCGATTGTCGCGCTATCGCGAGACTTATCGTCAGCGCAGTTAGCACTAAAGCCATTCCTATTGAATAAGCAAAAAAAGAAATCAGGCCGGTTGTGAAGCTACTTACTGAGGTTGATACAACTACGATAAAGGTTGGTAAGCCGCAGGAGATAGAAGCGATTGCGTAGCTGACCCCGAACAAAAAAAGTGATTTAAGATTTCGGTTATTGGGGCCTGCTTTAAAATTAGGAAGGAAAATTCTTAAACGGTATCCAAATATAAAAGCTATTCCGAGAAGTATTAGAGTGCAACCAATAAAGATGGTGAGCCATGGCACGATCTGGCGCACAGCACTAAGACCAGCAGATACAAGCAATCCGATAATGCTAAAAACCGCTACGAATCCGGATGAGACTGTTAACCCGGTTATTAGGGCTCGTCCGATACCAGTTTTTTCATTAAGAGCTTCAGCTTCTTCTGTTCCAAGAAAATAGGAGAGGTAAGCTGGAAGCATTGCAAACCCACAAGGGTTTATCGTTGCAACTAAACCAGCAGTAAATGCGAAAGTAAGAGTTGCTGACGTCATATACCAAACTCTGTCGTCAGTTTGCTTCGCAGATCTTCATACGTCAAGACCCCACTGTAGCGGTCAACAATGAGACCTTCAATCGAAACGAAGATAGTCGTTGGCATCGCTATTCCGCCGAATTCGGCGAGTAAGTCGTGGTCGTCGATACCTGTTCGGTATGTTACGCCAGTCGTGTTTACGATTTGTTGTGCTTGGGTGATGCCTTCTATTGCGAGTCCAAGAATAGTTACTTCATCTCCAAATTCCTGATGGATTTTTTCGAAATCTGGCATTTCTTGTACACATGGAGTGCACCAAGACGCGAAAAAATTGATAATTAGTGGTTGGTCCTCAAATATTTTTAGCGATTTATTGGCGCCTTGAAAATCGGTAAAAACTGATGAATAAATAGTTTCGGTATTTTGTGAGCCCAGAACTTCTTCATTAGGTCTTGAAGTATTTGGGCCACCCCGACCTGACAAAAGAAAAAAAGTTGCGACGATTATGTAGATTGTTAGTAGGAAAATAATGGGCTTACGTCTCGGTGATTCAATACTTAAGAAAGTCATCAAGTTGATCCGTTGTCCTTACCTCGACACCGTAACCGTAAATGTTTGAATGGTGTTAAAAGAGCTAACTGTTGCAGGCTCTAAGCTTATGCCGAGGGATGCAGCGGACCGGATGTTTCGGGTCTGGTAACTATTTCTAGGTGTAAAAATCTTGTAGAGATCTATCGGAACGAATACTCTATAGCTCCTGCATTGTTCCTCGTCGCATCGGTTTCACCGATATATCTTAGGTGCTCTAGGTGAGCGAACGTTTCAGATTCGGCCATTGGTCCCCAGGATCTTTCTTTAAAAAGTTCTTTCATATAGCGATCGACTGGTGCACGTCCGAGCCGATCCGATGAGTCTCGAAGTAGTTGAAGTCTTTCTTCATGATGGCGTTTAATATCTGTGACTCGTCCTGGGAGATCTGTAAAGGGTTGGCCGTGAGCAGGTAACCCAAGTTTTACTGAGCTAAATTCCTTAACCCGGTCCAGACTGGTAAAGAAGTCTTTCAGTGGGTCAAGAGCTGTCCCCATGCCGGATATGTGAGGCGTAATTGTTGGGAGAACGTGGTCACCACAAATCATTACTTCTTCTTCGGGATCATAAAGACAGAGGTGATCTGGGGTGTGGCCCGGCGTGTGTATAGCGACAAACTCTCTGCCGGCTAATGAAATATGGTCAGCATCTTCAAGATGTGAAGTTGGTTGAGGTGTAGCAAACCACCTGCCACCCCAGCCATGTTTCATAAAGCTGTAGGCGAGGCTCTTATGCAGAGGCATTTTATAGCGTTTGCCTCCCCATGGCGTTGGAGCACGTGGGCCCGTTTCACGATTGAGAAATAGCGTGTTGTCCAGAATCTCGGAGTTGTCTCCATCTTTGTCAACTGATTCGATCAAATCATCGTCTTCGTCCGCAGTGTCCCACCAAAGTTTAAAATTTTTGTGGGTAATTATGTTGGCACCGTATTGCTCTCGGAAATGCCCAGATGCTCCGAAGTGGTCAGGGTGACTATGGGTGATAATTATGGAATGTACGCGTTCAGGCGGGAGTTCTGCTTGTTTAAGCCCGGCCATAAGGGCTTTCCAATTCTGAGGCCCAGGAAGCCCTGGATCTACAAGTGCAGCTCCATTCTCGTCATCGAGTATGTAGCAGTTAACGTGTCCTAGGCCGGGCATCGACATAGGTAACTGAAGGCGTCGTATATTTTTCGCTATTTCAACAACTTTTTGGTCAGGTGGTTGTTGTTCCTCGCGCACTGAAAGATTCACGGCAAAGAGTTTAGCTTATTCTCTAACTAATATTTGATTTTATGTCTCGGAAGTGTTTGGGATGAGAAAAAAATGATCATGGTAATGACGGAGTTCATTAATGCTTTCTCGGATGTCATCTAATGCTCGATGTGAAGTTTTTTTATGAGGGAGCGATTTTAGGATTGCTGGTTGCCATCTACGCGCTAGTTCTTTAAGCGTAGAAACATCTATTGATCGGTAGTGTAGATAATTTTCTATTTCTGGTAGGTATGCATCTAAAAATCTTCTATCTGTGCCTATAGAGTTCCCACAAAGTGGAACGCTTCGAGGGTTGGGAACATATTCTTTTATAAATTCTAAAGTCAATTGTCCAGCTTCTTGGAGTGTTGTTTGCGAATCTCTGATTTGGTGAATTAGCCCTGATTGAGTGTGCATTTTAGTGACGTAGTCATCCATCTCTGAGAGTTGTTTTTCTGTAGCGTGAACAACTAGTTCAGGACCCTCAGCGATAATTTGAAGGTTGTCATCGGTAACGATTGTTGCGATTTCCACGATGACATGGCGTTTGGGTTCGAGGCCAGTCATTTCTAGATCCATCCATACAAGCACATTGGCATCGTACGCTGTCTAGGCACAGAGCGGAGGATACTCCAGCTAAGTGTTTCTTATGCCTAAAGTCTTAATTGTGATCTCACTACCGATTCGACGTTTAGATTCTGAAATACCCTTGCCTATTTACGCCAAGCCGGGTGATGCTGGAGCTGATTTAGTAGCGGCTGAAGGATTGGTTTTGACTGCTGGAGGTGGTCGTGCTTTGGTTGCTACTGGTATTGCTATTGCTATTCCAGAGGGATTCGCAGGGTTTATCCAACCGAGGAGCGGATTGGCCCTAAAACATGGTGTTACATGTCTTAATTCTCCTGGGTTGATTGACAGCGGGTATCGAGATGAATTGAAAGTTTTACTAATTAATACTGACCCTGAAAATGATTACGAAGTAAAACGAGGAGATCGGATTGCGCAGTTGGTAATTCAAGCTGTGGAACAGGCTGAATGGGATGTCGTTGATGACTTAGGTTCTTCAGCCCGCGGTGCGGGTGGGTTCGGCCATTCGGGGCGTTAATGAATTTATTGTCCCAGCCCATAGCTATAAATAATAGCTATGCAAAACCCGCGGTTCCCCAACTCTTTGTCGCAACATCCTTCTCTAAGAGTTCGGGAAAGTTCAGATCACGTGGGTTCGAGAAATTATCTAATTACACAGTCAGCAGTTCGAGAGATGAATTTTTCGCGGATGCAGAAGACTGAAGATGCCCGAGTAGCTCAACTTCGTAGATCTGCTGTTTCGAGATTGCATCGACGACGTTTCGAAGCCGATGAGATAGATCTCAGGTATTGGAAACAACGAGAAAACACAATGCACTTAGTTGAATATGGCGGCTAATAATGACTCCAGCTCTTGATCTTGTTGCCTCATTAGGTATTGAAGTAGGGGTTCACGCTTATAAACATGATTCTTCTAACAAGAGTTATGGACTTGAAGTAGTGGAAGCTCTGAAAGTGGCTCCAGAACAAGTATTCAAAACGCTTGTGGTGAACTTGATGCGAGCTGATTTGAAAAAAGAGCTAGTGATTGTGTTAGTGCCAGTCGTTACAACTGCAAATTTAAAAGTTGTGTCTTTGGTAATGAAGGCAAAAAGGGCTTTCCTGGCAAGTGGGGTCGATGCGGAGCGGGCGACTGGTTATGTGGTGGGAGGAATTAGTCCGTTAGGGACCCGCACGCCCTTACGAACTCTGGTCGATGAATCTGTTAATAATTATGAAATTATGTATTGCAGTGGCGGTCGGAGAGGTTTAGAAATTTCGATAAGTCCGGAAGACTTGTTGAGAGCAACGAAGGCTCAATCGGTCCCGGGGTTGAGAAATAATTAGTGATTCGTCTTGAGCTCAACCAGGGTCAAACTATTAGCTTTTGTCTTACTTGTAGCGATTTGTAGGTGTAGGCCGCCCGGGGCTTGAACCCGGCACCTTGGGATTAAAAGTCCCCTGCTCTACCAGATGAGCTAGCGGCCCTACAGAAGTTTGTTAAAGATCTAGATTAGAGACCTAACAATCGACATCCTCGTAGCGTACAGGCCACTTATAACAGGGAGAACTTTCCTATATGAAGCTTGTGAAATTCTTTCTTAGTAACGATTTGTTAATCAAAATTGAGTTTGTTTTCGACAGCCAGGTTTTTTGGAGGTAAGCCTTTGACTGTGAGCATTCAAAAAGAGCCAAAAAATAGCTCTAGCCCTGAAACGCTAATAATTGGGGCCGGCCTAGCTGGCTTAGCTGCAGCTGCTCTTCTTAAAGAAAATAAGAGAGAAGTTCTTGTTGTCGAAGGAGCCGATGAAGTGGGCGGTCGGATTCGTACCGATGTTCATGGAAAATTTCTTCTTGACCGAGGGTTTCAAGTTCTTTTGACGGCCTACCCAGAACTTGAGCGACATGTTGACTTAGATGCATTAGATCTGTCTTATTTCGAGCCTGGTGCCGTGTTGGTAAAAAAAGATCAATTAAGTCGTTTAATAGATCCAGCAAAAAGACCGTTGGCTGTTTTTGCAGCTGCGCTTTCTAGGTCCTTGAAGACTAAGGACAAGCTGAGACTATTGAAGCTACGAATTTTATTAAGCAAGTCTTGGGAACCTAAGTCTGATATATCCATGGAGTTAGCTCTTCAGGAGCTCGGTTTTTCGACTGAGGCAATTGGGAGTTTTTTCTTTCCGCTTCTTTCTGGTATTCAGTTAACGCCGCGGCTTGAGGGCTCAGCGCGGCTTGGTTTTTACGTTCTTGGTTGCTTATTTCGTGGCAGTGCTGCGGTGCCAAGCCGAGGAATGGGCGAAATACCGAAGCAAATGTCTCGCCGTGTATCCGAAGATAGTCTCATGCTAAATTCGCCTGTTGAGTCGATAGTGGGACGAGACGTCTTCCTAAGGAACGGATTGAAGTTTCAACCGGCTCAGTTGATTGTGGCAACCGATGGCCCCAGTGCATCGCAGCTTTTAGGAATAGAAACTGTTTATTCACGTTCTCAAACATGTATGTATTTCTCGGCTCCTGTGGCGCCCTCGAAAGACAGCGCTATTTTCCTTGCAGGGGAAGGTCAGGGACCGGTAAGGAATATGGCTATTTTGTCAAATGTCGCGCCAAGTTATGCGATGGGAGGAGAAGCGTTGATTGTTACTGCGATGCCGGGGGATAATGATGTGACCACCGGTGAGGTTCTTACTCAGATGCATCGGTGGTTTGGTGAATGCGTAGATGAATGGAATCATTTAAAGACTTTCGCTATTGCTCATAGTCAACCATTATTTGAACCAGGTAGACCATTTCGACGCTCGATTGAAATTTCAGATAATTGTTTTGTGTGCGGTGACCATCGAGATACTCCTTCTATCCAAGGAGCGTTGGTCTCTGGTCGTCGCGCCGCCGAAACAATTTTAAGTAAGGTTTAACCGCTTCAATCTCGCAGAGTAGCGAAATAACTGTATATTTAGCACTAAATGATTATCGTGCAATTTGCAGGCACGTTTTAATTAAGTGTGTCGCAGCTTGGTTTTTGATATTTGAAAATAAAATCAGGCACAAATGTTAGATCAATGTTTTTGAGGAGTTTGGCAACGATGGCGGATGAGTTAGGTTCGGCTTTTGATCAGGTAGATACAGTTGATGTAAACGATCCTGGGGCTCTTTCATTTGTCAATATTTCGCCGCAAAATTTTGGTGAAATTGTCGCAGCAAGCAAAAAGCTCTCGGCTGAGGCTGGTTGGGTAGTAGCTACCCCTGCGGGGCCGTTAGTCCTAGGATTCAAACAGGTTAAGTCGATTCTGAGAGACCCTAATTGGATATCAGTTTTATCTGGTGTTTCCATGTTGGAGGAAATGGACTCCTTGTCAACGGACTTTAATGAGTTCATCTCCCGATCGCAGCTGTCGGTTCCTGAGGCTCCAAGTTCGTTCAAAATAAGACCAAACGTTCTTTCTGTTGAGGGTAAAGATCATCGCCGTTTGCGTCAATTAGTAAATGGTTCTTTTACTATGGGTGGGGCAAGAGATTTACGTCCTTTCATGAAATCGCATGCGCAGTCGTTAATTTCAGTGATGTGTGACCGTGGTAGCGGTGAATTGGTAAGTGAGTTCTGCCGACCATATCCAGTGCCAATAATTTGTCGATTACTTGGAGTTGATGATTCTGATTGGAGACTCTTCGATAACTGGGCCGACATAATTTTTTCTGCTTTAGATGCTGATACTGAGGCAGTTATTGATCGGCTAGATGATGTTGTAAATGCTCAATCTGAACTTGATGCTTATGTCTTTGAGCTAATTGAAAAGCGATCCAAGGAACCTACGGGGGACCTTCTGAGCGAGCTCATCCGAGGGAAAGAGGAGGAAGATCGGCTAACTAGCGATGAACTCATTGCGATGGTTCAAGCCATATTACTTGCCGGTACAGACACTACTAGAAACCAATTAGGCGCAATGATTGCGGTTCTAGCTGACCATCCTGATCAATACCAGGCCTTGAGAGCGGATCCGTCACTTATTCCATCAGCAGTTGAAGAATCGCTGCGTTACATAAGTGCAGTTCGGACTACGGCGAGATTAGCTGCGCGTGACATTGTTGTTGATGGTAGTCGTTTCCC
>Ga0209035_10000164_pt1 | contig 26391 bp, 16 predicted proteins | sample MarorgKNORR_S2LV_6_FD_188220 | JGI IMG/M metagenome (GOLD analysis project Ga0209035, IMG submission 188220) | Marine microbial communities from the Southern Atlantic Ocean, analyzing organic carbon cycling - AAIW_A/KNORR_S2/LV (SPAdes) (version 2) | ecosystem: Environmental > Aquatic > Marine... | reverse complement strand
AAGAGCAACATCGATGTTTGCCATTAAGGCTGCTTCTTCTGTATTGCCTGCAACATTAGCAGGTGTCAATCCTGCTGAGATTCGCGTTGAAATATCCACACCATCGGTTTCAGAAGCTGCTTCGATCGGCTGCCAAGTTGAATTGGATGCTGGAGCCGCACTCGCTTCCGGTGTCGGTGCTGCAGCAGGAGCGCTGGGGGCGGCAACAGATGGAGACGGAGTTGTGATTTCAGCCACCGCATCGACTGGATTCATGTGTCGGACTGCTTCATTGTTGATTTCTGGCCGTTCATGACGGGCCAAACCGTCTACTTCGAAAGGAAGGCTACCGCTGCGCTGGAAAATCCATAGCGCGCCCGTTGGCTCTTCTCCCGTCAGGCCGGCAACATCTAACCGGCGCAACAAAGACTCGAGTACCTCCACTGTTTCAGCTAAACCAACCGCATCTCCTGCTGTTCTTCGGTCAGCATCTAGGTAGATTTCATCAAGAGAACGCTGAATCAGACGGCGAGCCTCAACAGAGATGTATGGTAGGGCCTCTGGCATGTGACTGAATCGTTCCAGCGGTTTCACATCTTCAGAAGGAAGACCAAGGTCGACAAGTCCACGGAGCACATCCTGCATTTGTGCTAGCATTGTTACAGAACGTTCGTATTCTTCTAGCAACCCTTCAAGGTCGATAACAACATGCTGCACAGTTTCTGCAAGTTGGTGCTCAAGGCGAGATTGAACTGACCACCGGGTCAATCCACGTACGGTTGACGCTGTTTCAGGCGCTTGCCTTTCAAGAAGGTCCATGACCTCAAGAGATAACAGATGCCGGGGTGTTTTTGCAACCTCATCTACACTGTGTTGAATGATGGCTAGTGCACGTTCAACAGCACGGTCAAGCAAGACAATGCTGTAGCCTCGACTACGCGCATTCGCCATACGATCAAGCACTGGTTCAAGGCTAGATAACCCGCGTTCATCGCCAAGTAGTGCCTGGGCGAGAGGTTCCTCAGCCAATCGTGCACGAATTCGATCTGCCTCTTGCAAATCGAGCAGAGCCATCTCATGCGCTTCTTGGATATCTTCCGCCTGCTCGAGTAGCATTCTCAGTTCAGTTTCTGATTGTGCCTTACGAGCATCGAGATCTCCGAGTTCACGGAGAAGGAGGCGGCGTTCTTCCATCATTTCACGTAGTTCCGATTGCATGATAGTTGATTTGCGCTCAGAATCAAGAATGCGACCTCGCTCTTCCTCCATGAGGCGCCGATGTGCATGTGCTTCCGCTTCAAGTTCGACAAGTTCGGCACGTTGGCTCTCAATTCGTCGTTCAACTTCGTCAAGTTCACCCTGCCCTGTTCGATGACGATCGCGTTGGGCGTTGACCTGTTCAGTCATTACACGCTGCAGACGCTCATCGTGATCTAGAGATTTACGAACAACATCGAGGCGTGTTTCAGCAGCACTGAGTTCAGATTTTGTGGTCGCTTCTTCATTAGATAATTCTCGTAAATCGGTGAGGAGGGCTTCGCGTGAATCGAATTCACCCAGTGCACTCGCAAGTTCTTCAGCGCGCTTTCCAACCATGTGTTCCAATTCTGAAACACGCTTAGACAAGCGATCGGATAGGGATGCTGCTTCGTCGGTTTCCGACTCAGCAGCACGGATTTTGGCTGACAAATCATCGATTTCACGATGAAGGCCACTTCTCTCATCACGTGCTTCACTCAATGAGGATTCAAGTTCATGCATCAAATCTCGAGATTCATCCCTTGATGCGCGTGCATCAGAAACTTCCCTCTCTAGACGACCTTTTTCTCTCTCTAGCGAGATTTGAGTGTGCTCAAGTTGTTCGATTCGTTTTTTGATTTCTCCATCAGCAGGTGTCAGAACCTTTGTGCTGGATACCGGCATCAATTTTGCCATGGGCCCACCACTTTCGAGCATCTTCCATGTGGATCGCCCTGATTCCATGGCCTCAAGGCCCAAATCAAACCCAAAGAGAGCATCGAGCCGGCCACTCAACAATCGCTTGCGATCGTCTGAACGGGTTCGGCAAGCTGAGACTGCATCGGTGAAATGTGCAAGGGAGAAATCATCGACCGTGGACCCAGTGAGACCGAGACGCGCTCTTCGCTCGAGCCGATGTGAATGCAGTCGGTGAGAAGATGTGGTCATTGTGTGAACTGCATCGGCGAGTGTCACGCCTTCAGATTCGCGAAATCCAGTTGGCACACCACCTACGAGCATGATTGAAATAGGTTCTGCGGATTCTGAAACAGATTGGATATAGCCTGTGAGACTATCTTCATACGCGGAGCGAAGGTGAGAAATCAATTGGTCAATACCCGATTTTGTTTCCTTGGTGATGAAACCTTCGGGGAGTTCTTCATTTTCCACCTTAGTATCCTCATCTATCGAACCGACAAGGCTCGCTGCATTGGCGAGAGCTGCATGTGCATCAGCACCATGCCGACACCAGATGGCAACAGCGGCTTGCCCTGCTTCAGTTAGCATCAGCTGTCCACCTTCCAACCTCAGATTGGTTGAAAGTGATTCATCCTGAGTGAATTTCGATGACAATCCATTGAGATGTTCATGGCCCAAAGTGGCGAGATCTTCAGGTGTTGATGGCAATTCACCACTCGAATGTATGACAACTCCATCCTCGAATGCCAATCCACCCATGACTTCATCAGATTCGGTCAATCGATCGATGAGTAAAGCCAAATCAGTTGTTTCGATAGGTAATGCAGCTGCACCCTGGGCGAGTAATGATGCAACATCAGATGGGTCTGAAAACGCCTCTGGGATTCGTCGAGCCACCTCTGTGAACTGAGTTGTAGTCCAAGTTGCACCACGTGAACTTAGATCATTCGCATCTGACAATTCCAACAAACGATATTTGGCAGCATCGCCAGTTACGAATGTTTGCTTTGCTTCTGATTCTGCCAGCCAGCCAACAACAAGTCCACCGTGAACCAATCGATGTGCACAGGCGGTTTTAGCACGAGGTTTGTAATGGGATATTACACCCGTTTCGAAGGGCATTTGATTTTGCCCTACACTCAGATCAGCTTCAGAATCAACAGTATTTCCGGGGGGTAGATTAAACATTTTCACACCTCAAGTAGGTCTTCGATAACAGGTCGTAACGTTCGAGCCGTGTGACTCAATCGGCCAACAGGCAACACATCACTTGCAAGCCAAAGGCTAGAGCCACCTCGAATCGCGGTTGCTACCGTCGTTGCCTCGCCCTCAAACCACATCTCTTCGATGCGGCCAATTTTGAGAGTTGTAGCCATTTTCATGGCCTGGTGAAAAAGTGTGATGTTTCCTTTTCCTCCGCCACCCACAATATCCCCTTCACTAGTCAATAGGCAAGCCTCGAAATTATCGTGATTTGCAAGCAAACGAGTCAACATGGGTGCCCTCAAAAACCATCGAGGTCAAATTCGACTTCAAGAACTTGCCCCACACCGGCCCCTAAGGGGGCCGTTTGGAGGGTGAAATTGATTCACCAACTGGAAAATGGTGATTTAGAGGCTATTTACCTGTTTTCATGCCGATAATTGATCTTAAAAAATGGTCGTAACGAGTTCGGAACACCGGCTTTAAGGTTTCAATTGAAAGTTTTAAAATTCAATTGAATAATTTAGTTATTTAATAGGGTCGATTTGAAGGGATAAACCCCTTCGCCGTTCCGTGTCAGTATCCCTGAACGTGCAGACTTGCAGTCGATGTAGTCATCCTGCGGTTCTTCATCAGATTTATAGTGGCCAACATCTTTGCCAATCGCATTTAGCCAAATCGATTCGAAAGCGCGTTTCGAAGACCTTGCGGGAACAACTCAATCTCCCATCTGATGCGCGTGATGAAAATGGTAAAGCATCAGTTATTTTAGTCTGTATTTCCGGTGGAAAGGATTCAGCAGTATTACTCGATATGTTAGTGAGAATCATCGGTTCGCGTAGAGATGTTGAACTGATTTGTGGGTGTGTAGATGAAGGAATTGAGGGGTACCGTTCCCCCTCGATGGAATGTGCGAAGGAATTAGCTGATTCCCACAATTTACGCTTTGAAACAATTGCCTATCCAGATTTGGGATATGAGCGAATGGATGCCGTGGTCAAATCAATGCCGTTGATGGCTGGAAATCACAAAGAAGCTAGAGGTATGAAACCTTGTTCGTATTGTGGTGTGTTTAGGCGGCAGGGCCTCAATGCGCTGGCCGAACGCGTTGGTGCAAGATGGATGGCACTTGGCCACAACCTCGACGATACTGCACAATCTGTTCTCATGAACTTGGGCAAAGGCGAAATGGAGCGAATCATTCGCTTGGCCCCTCACACATCTATGCCATTGGATGGTCTTGCACCCCGTATTGTGCCTCTTCGATGGATCCCTGAACGTGAAATTCACGCCTATGCGATTGGTGCGGAATTGCCCATTCACCACGATGATTGCCCTCATGCACCGGGTGCTCTTCGACAAAAGCACAGAGCCTATATCGCCGAAATGGAGGCTGCAAATCCAGGAACCATGCACGGTCTAGTACATTCGATGGATGCCATTCGAGATCTGTGGTCCTCTTCTGAAAATCCACCCGCATCGTGGAAATCAGGTCAAGCAACTGAATGTGAGGAATGCGGTTCTCCATCAAGTCAATCGATTTGCCAAGCTTGTACGTTCAAGACTTGGTTATCTGAAATCTCTGGATGAAAATTTAGAGCAAATTTTCGATTAGTTCGTTCATATCCTGTGGACGGCCACAGTATCGGCAGCGCAATTCAATAGGATCGCTATTTACAACCGTCAAACGGTGATCTTGCGGTTCGCGTGAATTGATTGTAATACAATTTGAGAATGTGCAACTGGCGATATTCACGAGTTCTGAGCCGATGCTCACCTCGCGTTTCTCTGCAACTGAATATGCACGAATGATGGCTACACTGGCTTTGGGTGCAATGAGTGCGAGACGGTCAAGTTCATCTTGGGTGAGTTCGCGATCTTCGACCTTGATAATGTCCTTACGGCCATGCTTGGAAGATGGGACATTCATTACCAGACTTATCGGCGATGATCTATCTCCAGAAATACCCAACATTCGTAGGACTGCAAGTGCAGCCCCAGCAGGGACATGGTCGATTACAGTTCCATTGTTGATTGCGGTAACACGGCGCATTTCACCAGTTGACATCATGCATCAACTCCAGGTATGGCAACACCGAGTAGGCGACACATTAGTGCCATTCTAGCAACCACCCCGTTGAATGCTTGCTCAAAGTAGCGCGCGTGCCGAGTGCTATCTACATCCGAAGAAATCTCATTCACCCTAGGTAGTGGATGCATGACAATCATCTCACCCTTTGCTCCAGCAATATCGGCTGCGGTTAGTTTGTAGATACCTGCAACCTTTAGATATTCATCCTCATCTGGAAAGCGCTCTTTCTGAATGCGAGTCATGTAAATGACATCTGCATCTGGAACAGCCCCGTAGATATCTTCGGTTTCGGTTATATTAGCGCCTTGTTTGATCAAATCAGAGACAATTTCTGTCGGCATTGCCAATTGAGAGGGGGAGATAAATACCAAATTACAATCAAATCTTGCCAATGCGTGCGATAGACTGTGCACCGTTCGTCCATATCTCAAATCACCAACAAGGGCTACAGTGAGTCCATCTAGCCGGCCATGTGCTTGTCTAATGGTGAATAAATCAAGCAATGTTTGTGTTGGATGGTGCCCGGCACCATCCCCTCCATTCATGATTGGAATGGTGCAAGCGTCAGCTGCATATTGTGCAGCCCCTTGGCGTGGATGTCGCAAAGAGGCGATGTCGCAGTAACCGTCGACCATTCTCATGGTATCATACAATGTCTCACCTTTGACTGCTGACGATGAATTGAGATCTCCTAGATTGACAACACCACCACCCAATCGCTTCATTGCGGTCTCAAACGACATTCGTGTCCGAGTACTCGGCTCAAAGAACATATTCGCCAATAACTTGCCTTTAAGCAGTGGGAGATACTCAGTACCGTGTGCTACTGGTAGCAGACGTTCAGCATCGTCAAGGAGCGAAATAATCTCTTCATTTGTCAGGTCATCCATGGTGATGAGGTCGTAGTCCATCCTGCCCGCCGGAACCCCTCGGTCGCCTCCCGGACTTATTCATTGGGGTCGATAAACATGGTCGATTCCATAGGAATCGGAAGCCGAGGGCTTGAAGGGGGATTGCTCGGTCCGCGAACCGATGATTATCAGTCGGACCCCAGTTCGTGTCTCGTTCTGCGGTGGAGGAACTGATCTTCCAGCCTACTACAAAGGCAGTGAAAATGGTGGTCTTGTAACTTCAATGGCTCTGGCTAAACACATTCATGTCACCGTCAACAAGCGCTTTGATGACAGTATCCGAGTCGGCTATTCTCAAACTGAAATTGTTGATAACTTTGAAGATTTGGAGCATGAATTGGTTCGAGAAGCTATGCGATTGACCGGTGTTACCAGTGGCGTGGAAATTACGACAATTGCCGATATCCCTTCACGCGGGACCGGTTTAGGTTCCTCATCAGCACTAACTGTCGGATTACTCAATGCCCTTCACACCTATGCTGGGCACACACCTAATGCAGCACAATTAGCAGAAGAAGCCTGCCAAATTGAAATTGATATTCTAGCCCAACCCATCGGACGGCAAGACCAGTATGCCGCCGCCTTTGGTGGCGCAAACCAGATTGCCTTCATTCCCGATGATAACGTGACAGTCACCCCAATCAACCTCAGTGCGCTTCATTTGGAAGAGAACTACTTCCTTGTATACACTGGTATCACCCGAAAAGCGACTGATATCCTCGCGGTGCAGAGTGCGGCTTCCGATAAGAAGCGTGACAATCTTGACACGCTCCGTGGACAGGCAGTTGAAGTCAGAGTAGCACTCGAGTCCAACAAACACGACACGGTCGGCATCTTGCTCGATTCCTCTTGGCAGATTAAGCGGAGTCTAGTCGACGGGATCACAGTTGCTGAACTGGATGACCTTTATTCTAGCATCATTGCGATGGGGGCAACGGGGGGTAAATTACTCGGTGCCGGTGGAGGAGGATTCTTCCTATTCCAAGCGGATGCATCTATTCGCGCAAAAGTCGCTGAAGTGCACAAAGTCATCCCCCTGACCCTCGATAATGTGGGCAGCACCATCATCTTCGACGACGGCGCCCGTCAGGAGTGATTCGATGCGCAAAGCAATGATGCTCGTTGGCATCCTGATGATTGCTTGTATACCTGTTTCCGCTGATGAACCAACAACCATCCATCTGTGGAGCGAGCAGGCCCCCGGACCTGTCCTCTTATGGCAGAATGGAGGCGATATGATTAATGTAGATCCGACTCAATCCATCGATCTTGATATTCCTTCTGGAACCTACTTCTTTGTCAGACTCATCGATGGTATTCCGCAGATGAATAGATTAGTGTTCAGCGAGAACACCAACGTCACCGATTTCCTGCTGGAGAACCTCACTCACTGGAGTTCTGTGGCCAATCAAATGGTACCTGGCCCGGTGGTCATCGAAGGAGGTGCACACCTTGACATCGAAGGTCCAATCGCTAAAAGTGTGGCAATGAACGCCACTTGGACATCGTCAACGCGACTGCCCACCTCCCTCGGACACCCGGGGCTTGAAGGTGCGTTCAGAGGTGTTCAAGAACAGATTACATTGAACGGTTTCGAAGATGAGTATGTATTCTCGGACTGGGTCACCAACAACACAGAAATCGGGTGCTGCGCCTATGATCGTAACGACATAACTATCTCAAACATCTCGGTGTCAGTCATCTTTGATGGCCCAGTTTGGGGTTGGGACATCAGTGCGGATCTCGTCGGTCAAGGTGATGGGCGAACCACAAGACTCCTCTGGGTTCCAGTGACTGGATCCAGCAATGATTACACCGACCTGCGCATCACACTACCAGAACCCCATGAGATTCGCTACAGCCCGCAAGAGGACTACATTACAGGGATGCCTGATGACTTCGTAATTCATCGTGGGGAAATTCCCGTCACAGGCAATGCAACCATTGCCCTCGGTACAAATGTCGCCCCCAGCGTAGGGTTCCATGCGAACGATTGGCAACTTCCTTGGCTTCCATTTGGTCAACTTTCACAAATTGTTTCAGATTGCACAGACTCATCGATTGTTGAACCGACAAATCGCTTTATTCTAAGAAATGAGAATACAACCCTACTCGATGAACTGTCACCAAACCTCACTATCGATGCAATGTTCCTCAGTTTGTCCCCTAGCACATGGCTGAACCTCACACTGGAATGTACTGACCCGCAAGGATTGATGGCCAATGAATCGATGGACATTTACATCGATGGGGTACAACCCACTCGTGAATTGGGTATGGAGTATTTACACCCGAATGATTCCTCACCAGTTGTTGTCGATTATGGCAATGGAACTATTTCGATTCCTTCAGGAGCGGTGCTTTCCGGTGCGATTCAAGCAGGAGATGATTCAGCACCCCCTGTCGATATTGAATGGACCAGCAACAAGAGTAGCGGTTGGATTCATCTGGGGATCGGAAATCATGCATGGAATGACATTTTCGTACAAGGCCCACACGTCAATGGGCAGCACTTGACCATCGAAGACCGACATCAAACAAAACCACTTACTGTTTACAGTTTACAACTAAATCTCACCGATGAGGCAGGGAATGTTCTGACTCAACACTGGGATGTGACCGTGACTGACCGTACAAACCCAACACCACGGCCCGCTCTCAGTATCGATGGCAATTACTACGGGGACCTGAATCACCCGGTTGAAGGTGGTTCTTTCATCGATGTTAATATGAGTGAATCATGGGATGATATCGATGCAATCGATCAACTCACCTGGACTGTAGAATTGAATGACGAGGCTCTTGAAGTTGGTACGTCATGGGTTGATATTCAATCATTTACACTTCCTGAATTGACTACTGGCCGGTACACATTGGTTGTCAATGCGACGGATTCTTCAGGTAATACTGGCACTCATTCAATGATGTTCGTTGTTGAGCCACCGATTGAAGCGTTGTATCGAATTACAAACGTCGTTAAAATTGGAGATGGAGGTCCGGGCGACTCTGGTGGACTAGATGTTACTTTGGAAAACGGTGGCCAAGGTGAATCCTATTTCCGATTGTGTTACCTAACGGATTGCACAACTGGATTGATGGGAGTCGAAGCCAGCGTCGATGGCCCTGGTGAAATGACGCACAGGATTCCTGTGACAGAATGGGCATCGGGCGAAGTTATCGTTCTAATCGAGTTTACAGACAATTCGACCACCGAACACCATAGTGGATTGCATATTAATTCGGAGATGACTCCCTTGATGTGGATTCTACTCGCCCTTCCACCACTTGCTGGTTTGGTGGCTTTGTGGCGCCTAAAGCGTGAACCCGAAGATGAGAACTCATGACGGGGTACCTATCTTAGAGGTGGAATGCATCGCCGGAGGCGATGGAGAACCTTGAATCCCCTTCTGCATTGATTGATGTTGAGATTGCCGAACAGAAAGCGAGGGTGACCAGTCTAGCCTTGGCATGTGCTTTAGCAACCATTGCAACCACTGCATGGTACATGTGGCCAGCACTCGATGGCGATGCAGTTCTCTTCGATCGATTGGGTGCTGTAGGGTTGCTACTTTCCGCATCCCTATTATTGCAAGATTTGGTTGAACCTGATGCTCGCGCGCGCGGGCGCTTGGGTGCAGTAAGTTGTCTTGTTTGGCCTGCTATCGCAGTTCTCGGCGTCGAGGCTTTGAGCACCACAGGTACAACGCAAATTGGACACGGACTGATGTTCATCGTTGCTGGAGCGTGTTTTCTGACCTCTCGCGAATTGCTTCGAGGGAATTTGGATGCACAGAGATTTCGTGGCATCATGACTCTAGGGGGTTCAACGATAGGTGGGGCAGTCATGCTATCATCTCAATTTGAACGAGAACCGATAATTGTTGCATCTGTGATACTGAGCTTAGGTGTTATTTCAGTCGTCATGGATTTGTTTGGTGGAGATGAGGATCGTGCGGAACGCAAACGCTTCGGTCTGGTGCTGGATGGAATCGAAATTCGAATTCTGAACCTACAGGCCGGTGGTGTCAGTCTCGATCAAGCTTCGAGTCTTTGTCGAAACGCTTCTGATGTGGGTTACAAGAATCCTGAACTAGGATTCACAATTCTAGATGAGGCTGAAGAGAACATTGAGCGTACGCTGGCTTTGGCTGAGGATATTTCTGAGATTCGCGACGTTTGCGCAGCGGCCGTAAACCAAGCTGCTGAAATCGCGTCGACGGCCAAGAAGCCACAGCGCTGCATGGATTCGGGGGATCGTGAACGTAGCCTTGGAAGCCTACGAGAAGCCGAGATGTTGTATCGACGTGCCAAGAAACTCGCACTGAATATTATTGAACATTGGAAGGCAGCGGAAGACCAGATTATCGTATCGAGTTTGTTGATTGCTGAACTTGAAGGTAGCCAGCATCAACAATTACACGAACTATTGCTACAAGCCAAGGAAGCTCTCGCCAAGGAGGATTGTGTTTTAGCACACGAAATTGCTGATGCCATTCCAGATCATGTCGCCAACCTTGGGGAAGCTAGTGCAGGGGCCGAGGAGGCTTATGGCGAGGCTGTGAAAATCATGGAAGAGAGTGAAGGTCTTGATCTCAAACTATGGAATGAACGTCTGGAAAGTGCCGAAAAGAACCTGGAAGCGGGTGAATTTAGCCTTGCGCGCGGTGTCGCTGATGGTATTGTTCGTGAGGTTCGCAAGGAACGTGAAGCGATGGGGGATGTTCAGCGAGCACTGCGACAGAAGAAGACACTCAAGGAACGCTGGATGGGACGCTCAGATGCAGATGATTGGGAAGAACGGCTGAAAGATGTAACATCAGCCTCCAAGAGAAAATCTTGGTCCCATGCTGCTGCACTTCTTGAGAGATTGACAACAGATCTTGATACATTGGATGCGGCGAGTGGGGATGCTGAAGAGTTACTCACCTATGTTCAAAATGAATGGACTGCGCTACGAAAGAAGTTGGATGCCCGTGGTATCAAAGCGATCGATGGGGAACGGGCTGCTTGTGAGAAAGCCGTCGGGGACGCCAAGGCTACGCTGGAGAGAGGGCAACTGGAAGAAACGCTCAATTCCTTGGGCGAAGCGGATGGGCTGATGGAAAAGTTACGGCGTCGAATCTAACCAAGGGGTACACCCTGCGCTACGCCTCAGTAACTCACTCTCTGGAGTTGTCTGCCAACCGCTTCTTCCATTGAAAGACGACCCACTGCAACTGCCTGTGCCAGACTCTGGGAAATTGTCACCTGTCCGCCCGACACTCGACGACTCAATCGCTGAACCTCCTTCACCTCACCCGAAGTCGGGACCACTGGTTGTTTCTCGGTCACCAATTCACCATTCATCTGGGCAATCCTTGCTGCTGAAGCGTGATGCTGATTACGTTGTAATCCTCTTGATGTACGTCTTTCATCCACACGCTCAACCCTCAACCCACGCGCAAGACACACATTGGCCAAGCGATTTGAAATCGTACGAGAACCATCACCGATTCGCACCATCAAAGAGGTATGACCTATGTCATTTGAAAGTGTACAGATTCGATCCACGGTTGCATCTACGGACTCAAACTGAGCCGCTCCCAATACGCGACCGTCGCCGACCCAAGCCAAACCTGGACGGGGGCCGGGATCAATGCCGAATGTCAATTCCTTGACTACACCACCTTTCGCAACAAAGCGCAGCGCACGATCGATGGCCGAATCGACCGATTCAAGTGTAGCCCCAATTCCTAGCGGATCAGCAGCGGCTTCAACTTCCTCGTGTGTGGCCATCCAAACCAGAGCGGAGGAGGGAAGCGGGGCATTCCCCTCAAGGTGGTCACAACGGACCTGTCTCGCTTTCAAACCGGCCAATAACCGATAAGCCAAACGGAAATCCGATGTTCGGACTATGACCTTGCCCACGCTAGTGGGTACCTCTGTAGATAGTCAAACCTTCGCATTACCTGTGACCGAAATTTTCGATTTAGCAAACAAATCATGTAAGGTCGTGGGGTTTGAGCGAACACTGTAATAGCCGCGGATGGGCCGGCTACGCTGATGGCCTCGTCTTACGAGCGCGAATTAAGGGCGGTATTGGCTGGTTCTCCAGATGGAGTTCGCGCCGTCACACGCTCGTGTACTGAACTTGAACGTGCACGAGCAATGCAAGTCGTACAGAGACCATTTTTGGTGGTTCGGGCAGCCGGCAGTGGCATGGATGGAAGTGGAGATTTACTCGCCTTACGCGGAGATATCTGTTTTCCAATTGAAGTCAAAACTCGGGCGGGAAAAAAGGTCTACTTTTCTGGGCAAACTCTGACTCAATTGGAAACGATGCAAGAAATCGGCGAAAAATGTGGACTCATGCCACTGTATGCACACAGACTCAAAGGTGTACGTGGTGATTCATGGAGAATCTTTAGAGTGGAAACTGCAACCTTGACTGGGGGTTTGGCAACACTTGCCAAACGGATTCCTACATTACCATTGACCCGGAATGGAAAACCGCATCTCGATTGGGATCTAGGCCTCCCCCTCCATCAATTCCTTGGTGTTGTGTGTAGGAATTCTGAGGGAAATGGGTTGTCTAGAATTGTGACTGAAGCATTGGCCATCAAAATGGATGCTGAACCTGTCATCGAGTTAGAACCTGAACCCTTACCAACTTGGATGCAGCGATTTAAGGCCTAAACATCCTCGCCTGAAAGAAGAGCTTCAAGTTTGTCAATGAACACGCTTTGACGACCCACATCGCGGCTCAGTCGCTCATAATCGGCCTGATCTAGCATGCGGCGAATTGCATCTCTATCTCTCAGCAAAGTGTTGACTCTACGTTGAGTTCGTCGCGCCTCGTCGATGTCAACCATGGTATGGCGAGAGGGGTTATCGCCTTGAGTTCTCTCCCGATGCTTCAAGAAGAAGCGGGAGTAGGCCCGCACGTGAGCGATACACGGCGGACGCGCGACCGGCGCGCACTAATTCTGATTTTTATCAGTGCCTTTCTAGCCGTACAGCTGCACTGGGCGTTTGCCGCTCTGTGTATTTGGGTACTGCTTCTAGGCCAATTAGAACGCAGAGGGATTCTCGATAGATGGAATGCAACTCGGGTGATGGGTGGACTCTTGATGCTGCGCACAACGCGTGGGCAGGATACGATTGAGAAAACGGCAACACCACGAAAGTTTTGGCGTATGTATGGTGAGGTTTCACTTTGGACCTGTGCAGTTGTCATGGTTTTTATCGTCATATTTCTACTCCTCTCTTTTTCGTTGGCTTTGTTTACAGGAGTTCCCAAAACGGATACTCCAGCAAGCCAACTGATCCCATTCCCTGGCATCAGCCCCATCATTCCATTTTGGTGGCCAGCCATCGCATTTGTCGGTGCCCTTGTCATTCATGAATTTGCACACGCTCTACAAGCACGCGCCCACGGGATGCGCGTTCGTTCTGTGGGCGTATTGATGTTGGGTCCTTTTCCAGCAGGGGCCTTTGTCGAACCGGAATATGAAGAACTCACACAAGCACCTAGACGTGAACGAGCACGGTTGTTTGCTGCCGCGCCAGCGACCAATCTCTTTGCAGGATTTTTTTCATGGTTGTTGATTTGTCTATTAGCCACACAATTCGCTGTAGTGAACCCTGGTGTTCACGCGAGTGGTATCGTTGAAGATTCAGCCGCAGCAGAGGCTGGATTGGAACCGTGGGAAATCATTACTCACTTCAACGGAACATTGGTTGAAACCGCAGCTGATATGTCCGAGCAGTTAGATGCGCATTCTGCAGGTGAAACCGTTGATCTCACGGTACTCAGTCACCCTGGTGCAGATGGAGTTAGAACGGAGCGCATAGTGAGTGTTACACTCACGAGTAAACTGAATTATTTACATTCACAAAATGCAACAGATGAACAAATCGAATATCTTGAAGTCGATAACGAAAGTGCATTCCTCGGTGTATCAGGAATGCAAAGTGGTTCCAGTGGGATTGACAGGTTGGCTGGACCTACCGCTTGGGAAAAAGATGTCCCTTGGTATGTTGATGCACTGGGTGTCGCCATTCAACCGGTCATCATGATCGGTATACCTATCGATTACGAAGGGCAAATCATGGAACCGCATGAAATGGAATACATCGAAGCCGATGGATGGCTAGGTAACATCCTTGGCACCACTATTCTGCTGGCGATCATTACACTCTTTTTCTGGTTTATCTGGTGGAATGTTGGACTAGGCTTGGCAAACCTGATTCCGATTATTCCATTTGACGGTGGACACCTGATGAAGGACTTCCTCGGTGTTGTTGTCGGAAGGGTTCACCGATTTTCGAAAAATTTTCATCCACTCAAAACTGAAAAAACCGTCTCAAAAATATCATCGTTTAGCAGCCTTTTCCTATTCATGGGATTGCTGCTAATTATCATCGCACAACGACTTTGAGACTCATTCTTCCTCTTCCAAGCGCGCTTGATCAACCTCTGGAGCAGTCTCCATCACACGGTTAGCAACACGTTCCCAAATCGCCGGGATTGCGAGCAGGATTATTGCCATGAATGTGAGTTTTGTCCAAGCTGAACTAGGGACTGCATCACTGTTGTTGGACAAGCCCAACTTAATGGCACCAACCCATGGAATCTCAGCACCAGCCACACCAACAACCCACTCTTCCTTAACGGTTTGAACCGGGCCCACAGTTCCATCGGAGTTTGTAGCAGAAAGGCCTGAGCCCTGACTCTGAGCATTTGCTGCTGGTTGGTCAATCATGCAATCATTGTTGTCACCCATCGTAAGGTAGCCTGCATGAACAGGGTTCCAATCCTCGACCTTGAGATTGTATTCGCCGCCATGGAAAGGACACAGGATATCAAATGTCCATGTGATTGTCGTCACGTTTCGAAGTGTAGTCCCGGGTGCATCCCATCCGCCTGATGGATTTGCGACGATTTCGAGGATTGCTCTATGAATAACTGGGGTATCAATACCACCATTTTTCTGATAAATGATGACATCCCCTGGCATCCCGTGATTTACATAGCCCTCGTAAAGACCGCCTTCTTCGGTTGCTTCAGCAAAGGTGATGATGTTTTTTTGTTCATTGGACATTACGAGAACAAGGTCACCAGCGTCAATTGAGCCAACCTCACCATTTGTATCATGCTGCATAGAATTCGATTCAATCACAACCATGGGTGGCCAAGAACCTGTCATCAAAACGAGTACTGTGATCAGGGTAGCGATGAGGCCACCGGCTAGCACAGCCTCCCGCATCCAGGACCAAGCCTCGCCCACCGGCCTCACTCCTCTTCATCCAACTCGGTGATTTGTGACTCAGGTCTTTCTCCAGAAGCTGGGGATGATACCCATAACAAAAACATGGATATCAGCAGTAAGAACCAACCCGATATATCATCGAAATAAGGCGCTGGTACCGAATCAATTCGCGCTCCATTCAACCAATCCCATATGATAAGCGTATTCACGCGTTCTAAGGCAGCATTACGAACGATTCCAAAAGCCATGTTGCAAAGTTGCAGAATGGTGGCAACCAAACCAATTGAACCTAGTGAGCGATTCAACCATGGTTCCCGAAGGGCACCAATATCGAGCATACGTGAAAATCGCGAATCTTCTGTACGCCACCAATTGATGATAATGTCCTCGGGGACGTGCCCTTGGTCCTCAGCCTGAAGGGTCTTCCCCTTAGCGAGTCCATGTTCAATAAAATGAGATTTGAGACGTGCGCTCCATACAGATCCTAACAAAGTTGCAGCCTCCTCGGCCTCCTTGCGTTGACGCCCCAATTCTGGACGAGAGGTGGATTTTAGAATCTCCATCAGAAAACTCCACTTGCCTTGGTAATGAAGAAATTCGGGGCCGACAAATATGAGGATGACAAAACCGATGAACAATCCAGCCCATGTTCCATTTCTGAGATGTTCCAAATCTGGATCTTGTGCACCCCCGAGGAAGAAGAAGTAAACAATCGACCAGAGGACGATGCTGGTGGATAGGAACGTGATCGCTCCCAATATGGACAAATGGCGGTCTCGTTGGCTTTCCCACCAACGTTTCATCGGGGCTAACATTCCACTCAACATTTTCAACTCCTGGTCGAGAACTCTTTCTGACCTAAACCGCCGAGAGTCTTGGCACTGTTGAGTGTTCGCCTCAATCGAGCCCTGACAGGCCCGGAATAGTTTGAAAGCCGATGGCGCCGGGTGTCGGCATAGCCGACAGGGCACAAAGGCGGAGAACATATGCGAAAAATTGCCATCTCTATCCTTGCAATCCTACTCTTTTCCACTGCATTGCCATTGGCATCCGCAGTTACTGAAACTCAATTTTCAGATGGATCTTCGACTTTCACGCATGTTTTCAGCCAAACTGGCGATGCAGTCACACCTGGTGTGACACTTCCATATGGAGCTGAAGTGAGTGATGTCGAAATTGAACTTGAAGGTTCATCATCGACCCAAGGATGGTTCAATCGAACCAGCGATGCCGACTTTGGCGGGCAAGGTACGACTGGATCAAGTGCCTGGGGCTGGTCAATCAACCAGAATGGGTGGAACTACGGTTATCGGCAAAATGTCAAGGTTGACAATGGGCAATTGGAATTACGTCCAACAGAGGATACCACTTACTGGTCGATGAGCAATACGAATCAGGTTACATCATCCACTGGCGGCAACATGAACACAACGGGTGAATACTTCTCAAGCGCTGAAGCAGGTTACAACGGAATGGGTGATACCAGCACCAAGAGTTTGTCTGGTGGTACTTGGAATTACATGGGCCCAGTTGTCCAACAAGGGGACGAAACCCATGTGGTTCGATACGGTTCCATTGGTTCCTATGGTGGTTATCAATTGAGTGCGATCAATCGGTACAACGCAACCACTGGTGCTTCGATTGGAACGGCAACCATTCAATACAACAACTGTTCGTCAAACAACGTATACTACATCACAGATGCAACCAGTGATGGGGATGGGACAGTTTGGATGACTTCTTTCTACACGAGCACATCCTATGCTGCAATTACAAAATGGTCTGTAACTTACACAACCAGTTCTCAGGGTCAGATTATTTCCACATACAAATGTGAGCAATCTTGGACTGCGCTTGAAGTGGGTGGTATTTCCATAGATCCAGAAACTGACAAAATGTATGTTGTACAACGTGTTCGGTTGACCAGCCAATACAGTATCGATTTGTGGGAAGTTAGTCGCAGTTCACCGAATATTGCCCTACAAACTTGGAGTCTAGGGATTATTTCTCCCTCAGGTAGTCAATCGAATCTCAACTCCTATGCTCGACCGGCTGGATTGGATGTTCAAATGCCGAGAATTTCAGTGAATGTGTTCTGTTACTATTACGCATACACCTACTACTGCGATGCGGATCGTGTATCGTGGATGAATGTCTATCATCAGCGTTCCAACTGGCCAGAGTTACAGGCTGAGTTCCCCAGTTCTTACGCAACAATGGGTATCGAAAGTATCGATGGTGAATTGGCAACGACCTGTCTGTATGCATCGGTTTCATCGTATTGCCCTAGTGCCACGACCATGCGGAAAATTACGATGCGGGGCCATGGGGCAACTGATTGGATGGGGACTCCGACTGCAAACAGTTCAACGATTACATCGAGTATGCAAGTCCTCTCTCGTTCGATTAGCGAATTATCTATTGGGGCGGCGATTACATGGGAGCCGACTGGAACCTCGGTCGATTTCGAGGTGACCAATGATGGAGGCCTCACTTGGAAGCGAGCAAATAGTGCAGGTCAAACGATTACATTCACAAATGCGGGAAACAGTTTGGGTTGGCGTGCGTGGCTCAACGGAACTTCTTCAACGGCCCCACTCATCGATACTGTTGGGTTGAGTTATGAAGCCACATACGCGTCAAGTGGTCAATGGAGAACATATCGCATCACGAATGGAGCTTTCCCTGATGCTGCAATGGTTTGGTGGAATGCCACAACTCTTGGTGGCAGTTCATTAGACATTTATTTCAAAGCATCATCGAGTTGCTCGAGTGGAACTCGAATCAATGTACCCAGTTCAGGCTCTACAATCACTTTCTCCCAAATGTCTGGGAGTTATCTGTCTCTCTGCATTGACTTAGATGCGGGAACCTTGAATCAGTATTCACCAACCCTCTATGATATCAATATCGCACTATTCGAAGATGCGCCTCAAGATGTCAATATTGACATCTATGATATCGATAGCAGTACACCACTCAACTCTGGTTGTAGTGTTAGTGGTGAAGAATGGGAATACGAAGGGACGCTCTTAGGTACAACTACTGCGAGATCTGGTGGTACAAGTGATTTGGAAGACGCCTTCAATTGCATTGTTCCGCAAAGTGGAACAGGTACTGAAATCGTTGGGATGAAAGTTCACTCCTCTACTTCTGGAAAGGTTGAGATTAAATCAATGCGGATTGAATACACGATGGTGACTGTCAATCTAGATATTAATTTTGATGAAAAAATGGTCCTGCATGAGCGTGGAGAATCCTATGAAATTGTCACGCGGCATGTGATTGGGGACGACGCGCTGGGCATCACCAATGCTGAATTGACCTTCATCGCATCTCCGAATGGTGATGCACCAAAACTTTCCTGGGCTGAAGATGGAACTCTTGTCGATGATGACCCCGAAGATTGGATTATTCCCGACCAAGGAAGCACGTGGACGAATTTATCCAATGGTATCTTTGAGATTCACTGGATGTTCCGTGTAACAGATGATTTCCCTGAGCAAAACAACGTTGGATGGCGTGTCAGTTGTACTGATGACAATGGCTTCTCTCCTGCAACCCTATCAACAGGTGCTGCTGGAATCGTTGTGAATCAATCGTATGGACTTGGATGGTTTGCCATCCATGATGTTGAGGGGGAGGTCGTAAATGACGATGTCCAAAATGACGATTGGATAGTCGCAGGTGAGACCATTCACTTTCAAGGACAAGTTTGGTTTGAAGGGACACAAGATGCCCCACTTAACTCAGTATTCGACATCCGTGTTGTACGAAAAGACAGCCAAGGTGATTTTGTCTCTGCCAGTTGGAAAGATAATTCAAATCCAAATGGAACTTTCTTCATCTCAGTCGCAGTCCCCGATATGGATATTCCCGAAGGTGTGACCTTTGAGGTTCAAACCTACAATGTGCGAGATCCAACCAAAGTCATGCCAATTAACGAATCGTGGCAACGCACATTGAGAATAGATGATTCGTCGCCTGAAATTACCAATTCTTGGCCCGCAGAAGGTGATTATGAAGCGAGTTCGTCAAATCAACAAGTCGCTGTAACTGTTGTCGATTCTGTTGGCCAACCAGAATATCTTACGCTCAATTATTGGGTTGAGGCAGACCACGACAGCAACCGAAATGGTGAACCTGATGAAGATGAATATGCGACACAAATATTGTCTAATTCAACCGTTTCTGAAGAGAAAGTTTTCTTCGGTCAAATCGATGATTCTCGCAATCCCAACATGGCAAGAGTCTCATATTTCATATCCGGTAATGACCCAGCAGGCAATCTACTCATTGGAACAGATGGCCCCGGCTATGCTTACGATTTGTCCACTTACCGTACACGCAAGGATATGACATCTGTTTTCACCGGATTGGTTTGGCAAGATCACACAGATGGAACGGATGTTTACAGTGGCACAGACCAATCAATCTCAATTGGACTTGTCGACGCAAATGGAATCATCGATTTCGAGTATATATCCTTAATTTTCGACTTTGAGGGCCCAGACCCTGAACGGGATCAGCAGCGAATTTCCTACAATGGGCGTACCGATTCTTGGTCTTCTGAAAGTGAGTATATCACTCTCCAACAGAGTAGTTCTGCTGAAGTCACAACAAACGATACTGGTCTGCCGTGGATCCAAACTACATTTGATTTCCAATTCTCATGGGATTGGCCGGATGAAGATATCTCGGATCTCGCTCTCGAATACAAGGAGCTCGGCTCACCCACGCCCACTCGAATCGAATTCATCGAACACACATTCAGTGTCGAGAATGATTTGGTTCTCGATGCATCAACATACGTCGTAGAAGACGTTGCTGAACCGCGAACGGGACCATTAGATGATGCGACACCAGTGCGCCCTGATGACAGGTTACGCTGGTCTGGACGGGTGGTGTATGAGAGTAGTGGGGTTCCGGCTCCAAATGATCTTGGCATTACGGTCGAAGTGTTCGATGGCGTACAATATTGGTCTGATGGAAGTTTGACCGATAATGGAGCTTTCAGCATTGAGGTCCCACTCACTGCAGCCACGACCTTGCAGAGTGCAGAAACTAGAACGTTCCTCACTGGAGTCCGTAACGTCCCAGGCCGTGGCGAGGATATGACGCGCGATACCGTGGCGACCACATTGCAACTACAAGTTGACCACACACCCCCCCGCGTTCATCATCGATTGGCACCAGTCGATGTTATCGACATCTCTGCCGCATCTGATTTGACATCGTTGCCTGTACGATTTTCTGGATGGGAAGAATGTGTACTCCTCGAAGATGATGATCGATGTGCTGCATTCAGCCAATCTCCACAATGGGTGAATTGGGTGATGCGAGATGATACCAGGACGATTGCTGCTGGCATATCACCTCTGGCCATGCAATTAAACGGTACGCATCTGGAATGGATTGGAGAAGTTGATTTGACCAGTGATGGTATTGTGACACCGCGTAGTGGTTACAAGGTTGGCTTCTGGGTTACTGGACATGATGCTGCTGGAAATGAATTCCCAATGCCTGCAAATACCGAAAGTGATCCGGTACGTGAACGTGAAGATTTAGATGGTGACAAAGACCTCGCTTGGGTCCGGCTCGGAGCGACTGTTGCTGAACTCATCGTCAAGAGTTTGACCCTGGACCAAGATACGGTCAGCGAGGGTACTGAAATTGAAGTCGTTGCAATTATTGCCAATACTGGAGGAGTTACTGAATCTTCATTCATGGTACATTTTGTCACCGACGAAAAGGTGATTGACACAGTCAGAATCACAGGTCTACCTAGTGGTGGTGAACATCGAATTATCAGCACCTGGACTGCGACTGAAGGCATAGATAGAATCACTGTGATTGTCGATGCTGAAAATGAAGTCGTCGAAGTTGATGAAGAAGGCAACTCGATGTCGGCGGGGATATCTGTTGAATATTCATGGGGCCTCGGGTGGGTCGATAGTTGGCGACAAAATCCACTCACCGTTATCGGTATCATCTTCGCTTTGATTTTAATTCCAGTAATCGCAGTGGTTACATGGAAAACCTCACTCTCTGGTTCAACCAGCCTCTACGATGAAGAACTCATGTACGAAGATGAAGACGAGGATGACTGGGAAGATGATGATGACGATGATGATGGTTGGGAATAGCCCCCCCCATGATTCGGCGGTTTGAAGTCACACGCTTGCTCGCCCTCCCCCTAAGGGGAGAGGGCGATGTCAGTCTACGATGGTCTATGTGAGCCTCTCCGGGCATATTTAGAATCGCAGAAGTGGATACCGACCCCAATCCAGGATGCTGCCATTGACTCGCTACTTTCTGGACAGGATAGAGTACTCGTGGCAGCGACTGGTTCGGGTAAAACAGAGGCTGCTGTTCTACCTATTCTCTCCGCCTGTTATTCGCAAGAATGGGGGCGAATGTCAATCCTGTATGTCACACCATTAAGGGCTCTAAATCGTGACATTGACAGGCGCTTGGGGGTATTGGCATCAATCACAAATTTAGAAGTTGGATTGCGCCACGGAGACACTACTCAATCAGAGCGTAACCGTCAATCACGAAAACCACCACACCTTCTCGTTACAACTCCTGAAACATTGCAAATCATGATGACCGGGAGTCGACTCCGAGTACATTTGCAAAATGTTCGTGCAATCATCGTCGATGAAGTACATGAGGTGGCTGCCTCTGAAAGAGGCGCTCAGCTTCTTGTTGGGATAACGCGAATCGAAGAGATGGCCAAGAGAAGTATTCAGCGAATTGGCCTTTCAGCAACGGTTGGAAATCCAACTGAAGTTTCTCAGTGGCTCTCACCAGAACAGGGCCAAGCCATCCTTGCTGATGCACCCCGAAATACTGAGGTTCGCATCACTTGCTCTCAACCGGAAGATGCGGACGAAGCGATCGCGTTAGAGCATAACACATCACCCCAAGCGATGGCGAGTTTACGTATGCTCGCAGGTCGTCTCAAAGCAGATGCCCCCTCTCTTGTGTTTGTCAACAGCCGTAACGCTGCTGAAACTGTCGCTAGTCGATTGGCGACCTTTGATGAAACACTGGAAATTGGTATCCATCACGGTTCCCTTTCAGCTGATCTAAGAACGGAAATGGAAGACCGATTACAACGCGGTGAATTGCATGCTTTGGTGTGCACGAGCAGTTTGGAATTGGGAATTGATGTGGGGGCTATTCGACATGTTCACCAAATTCAATCACCACGTGCTGTAGATCGACTTCTGCAGCGTCTCGGAAGAGCAGAGCACACCCTTGGAGGTACTGGTAGAGGTGACTTGATCGCTTGGGATATCGATGATATTGCAGAATCCGCAGTGATTGCTAGAAGGGCTATTGCAGGCCAAATCGATGGTGTTCGATGGCGAAGAATGCCCCGGGTTGTAGCTGCAAATCAAATGGTGATGATGACACTCTGCGAAGGTATTGTTCCCCTTCCTGCGACTACTACAATTTTCCAAAGAACTTCTATTTTCAGTGAATGGACTGATACTGATACTCGTGACTTGGCACGGATTCTCGATGACCGTTGGCTCCTGAAGATGGTGGATAAACCAGAATCATCCGACCCCCTTGAATGGGCACCGTCGCTGTGGCGACAACTTGCAGAAGGAACTTCTCTTCCGGCTGAAAGACCAACTAAAGAAGAAATTCAGAAGCTGTCACCAAACAAGTTAGACCAATGGCGCAGGGATATGAAAAAATTGGTGCCCAAGCATCTCAAAGATGGTTGGACGTCAGCGGGTGCAAGAACACGCTCGTATATGCTGGAACATCTCTCGATGATTCCAGATGCACAGAGATATACCGTACGAGACGTTGTATCTAGACGCGCAATTGGATCCGTTGATGAAGCATTTGTTTTATCTCTAAATAATTCAGGAGAAGAAACGGACGGAGCCCCGAGAAGATTTGTCATCGTTGGTCGAACATGGGAAATTGTCGAAGCAAACCCTGAGAAAACTGAATTGTTAGTTGCCCCCGTAGGATCTGGAGGTACAGCACCTGTTTGGAGTGGTGAACTTCCACCGGTACCGGCTGAAATTGCACGTGAAGTCGGCGCATTGAGAAGAACAATTCGTGAATTGGCAACGGGAGAGGACAGAGATGACGAATACGGAGGAGTACGTCTCGATCGAATCGGTGGACCCCCTGTGTCGTGTGATATTGATGATTACCCACTCGCCCCAGATGCATTATCGAAATTGATGAACAAAGTCGTCGAACATGTTGATGCTTCTAGCAGCCTTCCTGATGAACGAACACTCGATGTAGAGACACGTCGAGATGCTGTAATTGTTCATTCATGCCATGGAAGTCGAATTAACGAAACGCTCGCACACTTTTTACAAGCAATGGCATCGACTATCGAGGGACAAATGGGGCGCGTTCTTGTCGACCCATACAGAATAAGCCTCCAAGTTCCGGGGTTACGAGCGACCCATGTCATAGACTGGTTGACTGAAACGAAGCCTGAAAATTTGGCAACTATTCTACGAGTGACTGTACCAAATGGAAGACAATTACGTTGGAGGCTGGTTCAAGTCTGCAAGGTCATGGGTGTTCTACGCTCAGGTGTTGATCCACGCAAGGTCAACTTGCATGGGATCGCCCAGAAATACAAAGGTACGCCATTGATGGATGAGGCATTGGATAAATTGTTTAGTGAACGAATGGATGTTGATGGTACGACCGATTTGCTTCATGCCATCCAAGATGGGGTCGTACAGGTTGCACAGCGTTCACCTGGGGCACTCGGAGTTTCACCACGCTCAGAGCGCGATATGCAGTTACCGGATTGGTCCAATGTCGAGGTTCGACGACGCCTGGAAAATCGTTTGATGAATGAACGGGTTGTGATGATTTGTTTACGATGTAAAACGTCTTCTCGATTTCGTGTTGCCCGGTATCCAAGTATCGACCAGAAATGCGGAATTTGTCAAGCGACCATGCGAGCTGTCGCCAGAGAAGGGTTGAGTGATGAATTGGCCAAGTGGGTGGCCTCCGAGGAAGACAACATTCGTAACCGAATGATGCGCAATGCTGAGATGGTTCACAATCGTGGTTTAGATGCCATTCTGTGCCTCATGGCAAGAGGGGTTGGGGTAGATACTGCAACGAGGATTTTGCGAGCATATCCCCGTGAATCTGAGCGGGATTCTTTGCTCAAGGCGATTCACGAAGCAGAGGTTCAGTATGCACGAACTCGGCGCTTCTGGGGTTAGGAAGCCTCATGGACGGCGAGGATAGACCTCACCCCGATGTGGTTTGGATTAACCGGGCGGAATGCTTCAGGCAAAACCACTGTTGTAGATTGGTTGGTTGACAATGGCTACGTATCAACCTCTTGTTCAGATTCGATTCGAGTCTACCTGATATCTCAGGAAAAAGTGATCAATCGCGACAACCTGATTGCCGGCGGACGAGAGCTGCGAGCTGCGAGTGGGCCGGGGATTCTTGCTGAAATGCTACGAGATGCGAATTTAGATGCTGAGAATCTTGTCATCGATTCAATTCGAACCCCTGCGGAAGTTGAAGCATTACGCGTAAGGCCAGATTTCAGATTGATTGAGGTACGCGCATCACGTGAAGTACGCTGGAACAGATTACAATCTCGTGGAAGGGATGGGGACCCAACGGATTGGGAGACGTTTGTCACACAAGAAGAAGCTGAACTTGTGGCTGCTGATGATAGTGGACAAGCGCTTGTTGCAACGGCTGCGCTTGCGGATATTGTCATCATCAATGATGACGATTCTGAGACTCTGCAAGATTCTCTAGAATTGCTAATCAGGCCTGCCGAATCGTAAGACCAGCTTCACCCATCATTGCAGTTGACATTTCAAAGTCAGCCATCCATCGGTCTGGAACTTCACTGTCTTGTGGGTAGACCACTTCAATCACACCCGCCTGAATGAGTGAACGAGCACATCGCGTGCATGGTGGCCATGTCACATAGGCTGTACAACCCTTCAGTGCTAATCCGATACGGGCGGCGTGCATGATTGCATTTTCTTCCGCGTGGCAAATGAGGGGGTATTTTTGTTCACGGTCTGAAAGTCGTTCAGAATCATCAACAATACCGCGTGGAAAACCATTGAAGCCAGTACTTCTAATTTCACGATCTTCGCCAACGACCACGCATCCAACCTTGGTGGAGGGGTCTTTGGACCAGCCAGAGATGTGCTCGGCGAGTTTGAGAAAACGCTGGTCCCACTTCGCACTCATACCTTCACCCTGCTAATCCTAGGGGGCGCAGTGTTTGAGTCTTCTCACGCAATCGGGTCGATACCGTCTTTGCCCGTCGGAGATATCAGAATATTTTGAAAATCCATCTCTTCTTCTTGATCGATGATTTTCAGTACCTCTCCAATCAGATAGATACTGCCTATGCAAAGGATTGGTTGAGGTAAATCACTGTCTAGTTCAACGGATTTCTCCTTGGCAGCTGAAAGGGCGCCATCAATGGATTCGATGGCTGTAATCTCAGTATCTATTCCTTGTTCTCTGAGTTTATTGGCGAGGACTTCGCAATCTACAGCTGCCTTCCGGCCATCGGGTGGCTGTGTGACATAGATGTGACCAATTTGACCTTCGATGATGAGTTCAACCAGAGGTTGGAGGAGGTTTCCAATGTCCTTCTGAACAGTACAACCCACGACGATGACTCCGGGCATGGGCGCCATGTCCCGAGATTTCTGAAAGCGAATCTGTTCACAGGCCCTTGCCATGCCACTAGGATTGTGTGCACAATCGAGAAGAACGGGGATATTATCGACATCTATCCACTGCATTCGTCCTGGCCAATTTGTATGTGTAATGGCTCTGTCAACTTCGTTGTATGCCAATCTCCATCCCATCGCCCGGAGTGCTGCTCGAGCCAACATCGCGGCTTCCTGTTGATAGGGCATCCAACCATCATACCATTTCTTGTTTGATAGGGGGCGAAATGCCTTGACAGCCTCTGAAAATTTGAATGCATTACGACGATCACCTCGCCACCACC
>Ga0209035_10000163_pt1 | contig 26455 bp, 25 predicted proteins | sample MarorgKNORR_S2LV_6_FD_188220 | JGI IMG/M metagenome (GOLD analysis project Ga0209035, IMG submission 188220) | Marine microbial communities from the Southern Atlantic Ocean, analyzing organic carbon cycling - AAIW_A/KNORR_S2/LV (SPAdes) (version 2) | ecosystem: Environmental > Aquatic > Marine... | reverse complement strand
CTCTGAGAATGGAGATTAGTAGTGGGTTATTCTCAGCGGCAGGGCTTGGATCTTCGGCTGCCTTATCGAATGCGATGGGGGCTGCAGTTCAGTGTTTGACGCAGCCGGATGATGAAATCGATTCTGTTCAACTGGCTCGGATCAGTCATGCGGCTGAGGTAAAGGCTCAGGCTGGTCGGGCAAGTCCAACTGATACCGCGACCAGCGCACTGGGAGGTTGTGTTGTCGTTTCAGACGAGATCGTTGATGGGGCTGAACATGTTTTTGATGCTAGTTTGGTTACGCCTGAGGGCGAGAGGAAATGGTCGGTTTGCAAGGTAAATCTGCCACCTGAAATCGATGCTTGGCTGGTCCTCGGCTTCACCGGCATCGGTTCTCCAACTGGAGAGATGGTGGCGGGTGTGGCTCGTTTGCTCGAGCGGGACCCTTCTAAGCATGCGGACATGGAAGCAATCGCTCGAATTACACAGGCCGGATTGACCGCGCTGAGTGCTGGAAATCTCGAGGCAGTCGGTATGGCGATGGATGCCTGCCACGAAAGATTGCAGAACCTTGAGGTCAGCAGCCCAGATCTCGACGCGCTGGTGGAAGCGGTACGCCCACACTCGCTAGGAGCCAAACTCACTGGTGCAGGCGGGGGCGGCTGCATGGTCGCTTTGACAGATGAGCCACAGCGTGTCGCAGAGGCGATAGAGGTGGCCGGAGGGACACCTCTGATATCTCGACTCGGAGCCGAAGGTGTACGTATCCTCGCTTGAAACGAGCCACTGAGCCTCTATTATTCAGTATCAGTGGCTTGGGATTCACGACAATTCTTTAAAAGTGATTCATAAGTGCGCGGCCCTATGAAGAGCGACGAGGAACGACTAACTGTCGTCAACGTGGTCGCCTCCACCCGTGTGGCGGAGGAACTTGACCTACCTGACATTGCCATCCAGCTGAACTGCGAATACGAGCCAGAACAATTCCCTGGTGTCGTCTACCGTGTGGTAGACCCAAAACTCGCGATCCTCATGTTCCGCTCCGGGCGTGCCGTGTGCACTGGTGGCAAGAACAAGGACAACATCCACACCGGAATCGAGCGCATGATCGGTGATCTGCGCAAGGCCGGCATTGAGACCTGGGAACTTGACGACGTAGAGATCGAAGTCCAAAACATGGTTGCGACCTATGCTCTGTTTTACCCCGAGGAATACGACGGAACCGCTCGTATGGACGATAACCACACAAGTGTTATCGATATCGAGGGTGGCATCCGCGCCGCTACCGACGAGGAAAAAGAAGAGGAAGATTCACGCATTCGTGGTATTCGTGAGGGTGAGCCGCTGGCAGCAATGCCGCGCCGGCTCAACCTGAATAACCTCACTTTCCACCTACCATTTGACAAGGTTGAGTACGAGCCAGAGCAATTCCCTGGACTCATTTACCGGCTCGACTATCCCAAAGTCGTCTGTCTGATTTTCGGTTCGGGCAAGATGGTTATCACAGGAGCTCGTGACAAGTCCGAGATCCTCGAAGCAGTCCAGTTCATTCAGGACGAATTGGCCGACCTTCTCTGATTAGAACAATCTGATGAAAGCCTGCCGACTGAGGCAGGATATTGATTCAGGAGACCTCTGCCGCAGAGAAATTGTCGGTTTTACGGGAATTACGCGTCTGAGTGAGATTCATGTGCAGACGTAGTCTGCACAGAGACGTGTCTGACCTGCGATTGAATGGTTTCATTGTTGTATTAATGCTGATTCTTACTCCGGCGATAGGTCTGTTTGGACCCGCCGACCCTGCCATTGGATTGGTCGACGAGACCGATTCTCGGCACACAAATCACAATTCTGGATCGAGCCTGATCGACACCCCCGACTGGCGAATTGGAGACCGATGGAATTACGATGGATTCCTAGATGTCCGCGATTTCGTCGATGAAAGCGGCGTCGACACTAACGTCGAAACCCTCGACGGAACTCTCGATTCACGAGTCACCGACATCTACGACCTGACTGTCGAGGGAGTCTCAACCCTTGTCTACAAGGTTGAATCCGATGGAGAATACGAAGCCACAGACGTCAATCTCGCTGGCTACGATGGCGACCTCATCATCGAGATTGACACAATAGAAATAATCCGCGTATCTGATTTAGCAACGATTCAACAGGAAGCAACAATCGACATTGATTTCGACTACCAAATTTGGTTTTGGACATATACCATCAACGTCGCTGATCTTGTAGTCACGAACGAATATGATCCAGCCCTCGAGGGCTACGATTTCCCAATCAGCGTCGGTGAATCTTGGGAGACGACGTACTCGCAGGACACCAGTTACAGCGGCTCCAGCGATTACGTCGACATTCCCGACGATACCAGCACTACCAACTCGACTACCTGGGAGGTAGTCGCACGAGGAAGTTCAGGGGTAAGTTACGGAGGATGTGGCCAATCATACAATATCACGACCTACAATTCTGATGGAGATGAGACCGGATACAAGTGGTACTGCCCGGCTATCCGCAACGATATCAAGAGCTCAACAGCAGAGAGCATTGGCTTCATCGCGACTCACGAATTAAACTGGTATCAGGAGATGACGCGCACTCGAACTCTCGACGTCGATATTGAATTCCAACTCTCTCCTCTCGACTTGGACATGAACACGACTGTGACTGTCACCGATAACTCAGGTAACGCTGTTACAGATCAGGATGTTGAATTAAGGTATGAGATCGACGAGGATGTCAGGACTTTCACTACCGATTCCAATGGCCAGTTCGTCGCCGAACTCAATAGCGGCAACTCCGCTGACACCTCTGAGGGCGGTAACGAGTATGGATCTCACGGAATCATTGCTTGGATCAGTGGTTCTAGTCCGCAGATTGGAGTATCGACAATCATCACCGATGAGAATGTTCACGCTGTAGACTTGATTGCCAATGCTGCCGGTGTGACCGTAGAACGAACTCGGGACAACAGGACTGTGAGCTTGAATTCAATCATTGGATTCGCGGCTATTCCCGGCGATGTACTGACGTTCAGTGTGCCTGTTTTGAACAGAGGAATCATGACTTCACCCCCTACTAACATACGTGTGACTGGCCCTGATGGAACGAGTTCGACGAGCGCTGTTCCGGCTTTGGAGAGTCTTTCTGAACAACGCGTCGAAATAGATTGGACTGTTCCGGCTTCTCAACCGATCGGTGATGCAGCCGTTTCCTTCATCGTCGATGAGGCTGGCGCCATCACGAATGATGGAAACCGTAGCAATAACGAGGGCTCATTCATTCTCTTCATCGGCAGATTGCCAACGGCAAGTCTGACGGTGAATTCACCAGTACAGACTTATGAGAATGCGATACTCAACGGACTTTACTCAATCGACCCAGATGGCGGTTCGATTACATGTGTCTTCGAAGTTGAGACTGGTAGTGGCTGGATGGAAACTCACACCGAAGACGATTGCGTTTACGAAGTGGATTGGGAGGATGATGGAGAATTCCTCGTTCGATTGACAATTACTGATGAAGAAAGCGATTCGGACACTGTCGAAGAGATCATCACGGTGCTAAATAGACCTCCAGAGATTATCGTCGACGCTTCCTCTTATTCGATTCCAGTGCTCTCCTCGGTGACCTTAGAAGTCACCCACCGAGAGGATATGGATTCACAGAATCCTTTCTCGCCTGTCGACATCGCATGGCAAACCGCTTGCGAAGAGGGAAGCAGTGTCAGCGCACGCTGCACCATCACTCCGACGATCGAAGGAGAATACACCATCGAAGTCATCGGAATGGATGACGATGGTGCGACAGTGACCGAGAGTGTCACTATCGATGTCACCAATATCGCACCTTCAAATCCGACTGCTGAATTATGGAACGGCATGACTAGGATGACACCGGATTCGAGAGGAGTTTACTCCGCTGAGGAGGGTGATAGCATCGAATTCAGAGGCTCAGCTGAAGATTCAGAGAATGATATCGACAGTCTGATTCACCTCTGGTCTCCTGATGCCGAGGACCACCCTGAGATTCAACACCAGAGCGTTGGTCAACACTCAACTATCGAGCATATGTACACGACCGCTGGCCTTCACCTCGCTACTTTGGTCGTAACTGATGACGACGGAGCGAACTCTGAGACACTGACTATCGCTATCGAAATAGTCAATCTCGCTCCGAAAATCGACCCGATTAGCAACCCACTACCAGTTGCTGAAGATAGTGAGATTTCAATCTCCGCAAGTGTTTGGGATACGACTGGAGACATTGACACTCTGCAGAATTGCTTCGATCTCGATCCAGAAGAAAACTCCGACGGTGAAGGCGAGGCAAACGATGACTGCGACTTGGAAGGTACCATTTTCATAGGGTCCTGGCCAGATGCTCAGACCGCTCCTTCCAGTTTGGTATTCCACACGATGGATGACGATGGTGAGCGTGCCTCGGTCGAGATTCCAATATCGGTGAACAATGTCAAACCGTCTGCTCACTTGAGCGTTAGTAATCAGAAGCCTACCGAAGGCGATGTGGTTATTCTCAGTGCCAATATGACGACTGACTCAGCCTTTGACCTTGAGAACATGATTTACAATTGGGATCTTGACACATCCGTCGACAGCGATGGAGATGGGAATCCTTCGAACGACATAGATCATGTAGGAATTTGGTTAGAATGGAAGACCGATTCACACGGAACTCGTTCGGTGAAACTGACAGTATCCGACGAAACTCTCGTAGACTCTGTGTCGATTACGCTCATGATTGAAGAAGCACCATTCAGCTTCACAGATTTCGTTAGTTCACCTATTTTCATCATACTGATCATCTTGGTTCTTGCAGGCGGTGGAGGATTTGCCTACATGCAAATGCGCAAGCCAGAAGATCTCATAGAAGCGCCACCTGAGGCTCGCCGAGGGAGGAAAGTTTCGATGGATGACGCCTTCGATGACCCTCAGTTTGACCCTTTCAGCGAGGACGAAGATAGACGGCGAGTAACGGAACAGGACCGTGATGAAGATGGGGAATTGGCTCAAATCCCGGAAGAGAAAACAGCCGAGGTGGAAGAAACTACTGAGGCAACTGAACCTGAGGATTCACCTGTGCTCCAACTGAATGAACTCGATGAAGTGTATGAGCAGGCTCGTGTAGCAGATACCTTGGACAATGAGGTTCTGAGCGAACTCCTTGATGAAGACGAAACATCCTCAGAAGAGGAATGACCGCGAGGAATACCACATCCAGTAATCGCCGTCATGCGAGCGGATGAAGGGAAGCACTCATGGCTGATGGGTCGAGGCATCCTTCGTGGTCAATCTCTTCAGATTACTCGGCTTACCCGACCCTTCCAAGTCGGCCGAGCAGGTGAAAAGAGCCCCGCGCTCGGCAGATCCCGGCCCACAGGACAACGACGCATTCCACGATTTAGGCAAAGATATCTGGATGGAAAGAACTCACAAGATGGTTTCTCCCGCGGACCGCTTTGTCCATTACATCAAGCCGGATGACCTACATCGATTGAATCTCAATGGGCTTCAGTCGAGGCTCGGTCACGGAGATTTAGTGATCGCCGACCTCGGATCATTGACGCACATGCCGAGTCAGCAGGAAGTCTGCAGAAATCGAATCCAAGGACTCGGTCAGCAAACAGGACTTCCAGTCTTTGCGCTCAACGAATCGGATACCTTACTGATGATTGCTGGCAGGAATATGCGTGTCGATACAGAAAAACATCTGCTTGGAATGGCCAAGTGGGGTCAGCTTGGTAATGGCGATTCTCAGTGATTGCTGAGTCCGAATCGCCAATCTGTAGGATTGGGTGCAGGACCTACTGAATCGAATCCTATCTGGAAAAGAGTTTGAGGCACCGCATCCGACCGCAATCCCTCTGGCACATCGATGGATGAAACTTGTAGAATTGCTAGAGACCCCTTTGCACCGGCTGGTAGAGGGTGGAGTTCAGCTAATTCGCAGTGGATAGCGGCCAGTGCGCCAGTTAGGTTTGGCGCTGTGTCAGGAAGCAAATCCCATTCCGATTCATCAGGAAGTAATGGTCTCGCCGTCGCATCGACAGCTAACGCAGAATCGTGGTCTGCATTCAATACGAAGACGGTACACTGTGAACCAATTCCACCATTTCTTAGATTCTCCAAAGTGTCTCGTGGTCTACCCTCAATATCTACTGATAATGACATGGTGAGTAGAGGAGGCGAGTTAGAGACCACATTAACCGAAGACATAGGGGAAATGTTCTGGACGCCTGTGGCAGATACCGTTGCGACAAGAACCACTGGGCGCGGCATTAGAAGAGCTGCTAACCACCCTCGGCGATCGTGATAGGTCATCGAAGATAGATCGAGTGAGAATGACCCGGAACCAATCGAAGGCGGTGGAGGACCTTCCCCCTCCTCGTCGGTCAACCAGGAATCTAGCACACCCGATTCGATTTCGCCAGCCGAATAGGCGGTGAATTCGCGGAAAGCTTGCCAGCGCGCGAGTTCAGTTTCATCCTCGCCTCGCGCGCGCTTACGTTCAATCGAAGAATCGGAATAAATCACACAACGGCGTAGGTAGGTTGCGACAACCCGGCGCCGTTCATCGATGTCCATCTCAATCCGCTACTCCGAGTTCGCGCATCAACCTCTCGACGTGGCCCTTCGCGCGGACATTGTAGCCAACCCAAGAGAGTCTGCCGTCGGTATCAATCACGAATGTGGAACGGCTCACACCCATGTACGTCTTGCCATAATTCATCTTCTCACGCCATACGCCGAACTTCTGATGCAGGTCAGTTTCCTTATCGACAATCAAGTCGAAATTCAATCCCTGCTTCTCGATGAACTTCGCATGCGACTTGGCCGAATCCTTCGATACCCCAAAAATTCGGTATCCAGAAGTCTCGAAGGCTCCGAAATTATCTCGAAAATCACAAGCCTGAGTAGTGCACCCTGGGGTCGAATCTTTTGGATAAAAGTAGAGAATAACCTTCTCGCCACCAGCCAGTATATCGGCCAGCTTCACTGTGCTACTATCAGTCAATTCTGCCTCAAATTCTGGAGCAATATCCCCTACCTCAAGTGTCAACCAATCATCAGCCATGGTCACTCGACCCGAGACAGTATGATGAATGCTCGGGCTGAGAGGATTCAAGAGAGCCTGCTGAGACCGACCCCCCATGGGCAAGTCTGGAACCTTTGGCGGCACGCTATCTCTCATCGTCGGTGTGCTCTGCATCATCGGTTGGATCAGTGCTGGAATGGCAGTAGATTACATCGAAGGAGAACTCGAAGAAAACTGCGACAGCACGACAGGACAGATAGGACAAGTCACTGGCTGGGATGATGGACAATGCCAAGACGGTCGCGACACAAGAGACATGATCTCCTCTCTCCAAACACCGCTACTTCTGCTCGGAATCGCTTGTGTCGGCGGCGGTGGTTTCCTGCTATTCCGCAGCTGAAAGACAGGCATTAGGGCCTCAGCGGCGCGATTCCTCGCGAATACGCTTCTTTGTCGCTGCCCATCCACATATCGGGCAGCCAGTCAAATCGTGATTGCGGGCAGGACAATACTCACGACCGAAGTAAATGATTTGCAGATGCCTTCGATTCCAAGTGTCCATCGGAAAGACCGCTTTCAGGTCTCGCTCAGTCTGCACCACATTCCTACCACTCGACAATCCCCAACGCGCAGCTAAACGGTGAATGTGAGTATCAACTGGAAAGGCCGGCACGCCAAAAGCCTGCGACATGACCACGCTCGCCGTCTTGTGACCGACACCGGCGAGCGATTCGAGGAATTCCCAATCGGGGATGACCTCCCCCCCACCATCCAAAATTTGCTCAGCCATCCGCTTGAGATTCTTCGCCTTCGTCGGAGCAAGTCCGATCTCACGGATAATCTCACGAATTTGGTCAACCTCGAGCTCCGCCATTCGTGCCGGCTCATCAGCCAGCGCAAACAGAGCCGGCGTAACCTCATTCACTTTCTTGTCAGTAGTCTGCGCAGACAGCATCACCGCAACAAGCAGAGTGTAAGGGTCGTTATGGTCGAGCGGAATTGGCGTAGTCGGATACAATTCGTCCAATTGAATCCCGATTTGATCAGCCCTTTCCGCTCGTCGCATCACTGAGCATCCTCCTCATCACGTAGACCGAGGAGTAACGAGCCACCGACAATCAAGCCAGGGAGCAAGTAGCAAGGACCATACATCCAAGCCTCCCACTCTGGGAAAGAAGTATCTCCACCAATCAAGACGTAAGTTACCATCCCCACAAAGAACGCAGGAAGCACCGACACCCCCCCGAAAACAAGACCGCGCATGACTCGCATGACAGCCCCTCACGCGCGTGCATGATGAATCTTCGTCAGCGAGTCGCAGTTGTTCGACATCACAGTCCGAGAATCTCTTCCATCTGGACTCCGCTCTGAGTGTTGAGAACATCACCAGCCTCCAACCAGCCCTTTCGAGCGATTTGCACCCCGTACCAAACGTCCGCCAGACCCTCCGTTCCATGGGCGTCCGGATTAATGCACACCGGCACACCTTGTTGCTTGGCATAGCGGCAAAGGCGCCAATCGAGATCTAGGCGGTATGGGGAAGCGTTGATTTCGACTGCTTTCAGTTCGCCTTCGGCGTTGAGTTCTCCCATTCGACGCAACACTGCGTGCATGTCGACGGGGAAGCCTTCTCGGCCTTGCAAGATTCTTCCCGTCGGGTGTCCTAAAATCGTGAAAGTAGGATTTTCAACAGCTTTGATCAGGGCTTCTGTATTGGCTATCTCATCTCGATTGCGCCAACTTCCTAATGCGTGGACTGAACCAACGATATGGCTGAGTGATTGACGGGTTTCATCAGGGTAGTCGAGTGCTCCGTCTACTAGGATGTCGCACTCGGAACCGTGGAATATTCGGAAGTCTTGGTTTTTGTCAGCCCAGCCCTCGTTGAGTGCGCGAATCATCTCGGCTTGGGCTGGGATGCCATCGGCGGATACGCCAATTTGTCGCCCGCCGATGTTGAGTATCTCTGAATGGTCGGCGATACCGAGGTATTGCCAGCCGAGGTCTATGGCCGCTTGGGCCATCTCCTCGAGTGTGTTGACACCGTCGGATGCGACGGTGTGATTGTGCAGGGCGCCGCGCAGATCGGCGGGTTCGATTAGGCGCGGCAGGCTGGAAGATTGGGCAGCCTCGATCTCTCCTGTGTCCTCACGCATCTCGGGAGGAACCCAAGTCATTCCGAGATGACTGTAGATAGCGGCTTCGTTAGCGCATTCGAGGGTGTGTTTTGCCGCCTCCATACCGATTGCATCACCGGCGGCTGCTTCGGAGAATAGGCCGAATTCATTGAGGCGGAGACCTCGGTCAATGGCGAGTTGACGCATGCGGATATTGTGTTCCTTTGATCCTGTGAAGTAAGCGAGAGTGAAGGGGAAGGTCGCTGGTGAGACGATTCTCACCTGAGCATCGATTGTCGCATCGCCGCTGCGTTCCATCATTGCCTCTGCGAGTTGAGCGTCCATGCTGCCGATGTCTTGTGCGCCTGCCAACATGTCCTGCTCAAGAATCAGGCTGACTTTCGATTCGCCCGAGCCTTTGACCTCGGCAATTCCAGGGAATGAGAGAATAGCCTCGATGACAGAATCGTGGTCTGCTGGTTCGGCCGCCGCGACGATATCGAGGTCACCGATAGTCTCGCGGCGACGACGGGCGCTGCCGGCGAGTTGGGCACGGGTTACTCCGGGAATAGCCGCAACCCGTGCTTCAAGCGCCCGCCCAAAAATAAGTCCTACATCCATACGAGAGCGACCCTGATAGCGTCGCAGCAACTCGATTCCCTCGAGGTATTTCTGCTGACTTTTCTCGCCGAAACCAGAGAGTGGTGCGATGTGTCCCATCTCACAAGCCGCCTTCAGCGCCTCGACAGAATCGACACCCAATTCCTCGTACATCACACGCACCCGCTTTGGTCCAAGGCCAGGAATACCGACAATTTCGAGGAGGCCGGGTGGAATCTTCGCATAGAGGCCAGCGAGATCACCCCAAGTCCCCTCTAACACGGCTTCGTTAACGAGGCCGCTGATACCCTTTCCAATTCCCTTGACATTTACTAAACGCCCCTCCTGTACCACCGTCAGGAGATCATCCTCCATCGAGGCGAGGGCTCGGCTGCCGTTTTGGTAGGCGCGAACTCGAAACGGGTTGGCTCCATCGAGTTCGAGCAGCACTCCAACCTGTTCGAGGACAGCAACCACAGATGACTTGGTCTGGAATGGGGGCCCCGTGCTGCGAGGCTTCGGAAGACTCCAACCCTTGACGTTGACCACGCACCCAACGCAACCTCACCAAACTTGAGTCTGTTCATCAGCGCCGGTCTTAGCCAATGCTCACAAAGGACCACTGGGTGTGCCTTTCGTGGAACTTGTCGCCGCACTCGAGACCCTCTCCGTCGCATCGTGCGGTCTCGCCACTCTGTTTTGGATGAGTATCGGAACTTTCACGCGCGCGCCGTGGGGAGAGGCATTTGCACAGCGCGTGATCATGGCTCTCTGCGTCTCAGCTGCAATCATGCTCTTCGCACTGCACTACATGGGTGGCGAACTCTGGGGCTCGCAGAATGTTGCAAGACCCTTCGCAATCATCGCGCTAATAGTCGCCGCTGCCGGCTCTCTGAACATCAAAGGGCGCGATGTGCAAGGTGAAATCAACCCTCATCAAATCATGCGGATGCGCCGAGCTGAATCCGAGGAAGAATGATTCACTCAGTCGTCTCGACACCGAGTTTGTCATCAATGAAGGCTCGCATATACGCTGGCAACTCTCCATTAACGAAGATCACATCGTTGACCATCTCGAGTTTCATCAACGAGTAGTAGATTTGCATTGCAGTCATCGGAGTTGACGCGCAGCCAGTGCATCCGCCTTCAAGTGAGATCATGATGACTCCATCCGTAGTATCGATGACATTGACCACTCCATCGTGCGCATCGAGGATGGCTTGCACGGGACCGACCGACTCGAGAATGAGCTGCTTGTCGACCTCAGCCATACGTTTCCACCAGTATCGGCTCACGGGCGAGGTGCTTTGAACCATTGGTGGGTTGGTCGGTTTGATGTCCGACTCGGTCCGAGTGCTGATGGTCGACCTACTAGTCGAGCGCGCCGCATTCGGACATGGAGGTAATCAGGAGGTAATCCAGCCCTTCGTGGCGCACGGTAGTGTCGAATTACTTCTTGTCACTCCCCAAATGCAATCGTTTGAGTCTGGAGCGAAGGCTGAGGTGCAGGGCGAGGTTACCTTGGAGGAAATCGACGTCCCACACTGGGATGATGATTACCCGTTTTGGCAGTCAACAACAGTCGAATTTGGTGAGCAAAAAGTCGGATTTCGTCGAATCGTAATGCCGATGCATGAGGATGACGAGCGCATGTCTGAGTGGCTCGCTGCACTCGACCTCGACGCGGTAGTCTGCAGTGGATCGCGTCGCAATGTCAGCATCTGGGAAGATTGGATGGGTCCAGCCGGATCACTCCTACGAGCCTCCGCTCTCTCCGGCCGGCCAACTCTAGGAATTTGTTTCGGCCACCAATTACTCTGCCATTCTCTGGGTGGTAACATCGAGCGGGCTGACAAACTCTCGAGCGGTATCTGGAACGTTGACCTGACAGATGCAGGTGGAAGCGATGAACTGCTAACTTCACACACTGAGGATGTCGAATGCGTTGCTGGCGTATTCAGTCACCAAGATCACGTAATGACTGTCCCCGATTGCTGCACCTTGCTTGGACTAACATCGCATAACGGCGTGTCTGCGGTGCGAGTCCACGATGCAGATGGAACGGATTTACCAGCCTGGGGAATACAGTTCCATCCCGAAGCGACGCGTGCGAGAATCGAGCGTGCCTACGGTTGGGGACACATCAGTGAGGAGGTATTCAACTCAATGAAAGGCGAGCACGACGGTGCTGGCATCCTCGCCTCATTTGCTGATATTGTCATCTCACAAAGAGGATGATTCTCCGCCCCGAAGGGGCGGGCTATGTGGATTCGGATTAAATACGGACCGCAGGTCGGCGACTCAAACTGATTGGTGATATCATGGACGGAGAACAACTTGGGATGATTGGAATGGGGGCCGGACTCTTCGGTCTACTCATTGCTTTCATGCTTTACAGAAAAGTAGATTCAATCGAGATTGAGAACAGCACAGTCGCGAAAATAACCAAGCAAATTCAAGAGGGTGCCATGGCCTTCCTCTTTGCGGAATACAAAATGCTGGCCATTTTCATCGCCGTTGTAGCGGTATTATTGGCCGCAGGTAGCAGCATCGGTCTCGGTACCGAAACTGCGATTGCCTTCGTCATTGGCGCTGCATGTTCCGTGATGGCTGGATTTAGCGGCATGAAGGCAGCAACCAGCGCCAACGGACGCACTGCTCAGGCGGCGGCTGACGGCGGTCAGGCTGCGGCTCTAGAGACTTCTTTCAACGGTGGTGCCGTGATGGGCCTCGCCGTCGGTGGGCTTGGCCTTGCTGGTATATCGCTGATGTACCTCCTTTACGGACAGGACCTCAACACAGTGGGTACCATTGCAGGATTTGGCATGGGTGCCTCTTCTATTGCGCTATTCGCGCGCGTGGGTGGCGGTATCTACACCAAGGCGGCTGACGTTGGTGCAGACCTTGTCGGCAAGGTCGAAGCAGGTATCCCTGAGGATGATCCACGCAACCCTGGTGTTATCGCAGACAACGTCGGTGACAATGTCGGCGACGTCGCCGGCATGGGCGCGGACATATTCGAGTCATTCGTTGGCAGCATCATCGCAGCTATGGTCATCGCTGCGGCAGCAAATGATCCTGAGGCGGACATATTCCTTGGCTCATCCTACGTTATGATGCCAATTTTGTTCGGTGCGATTGGCTACCTCGCCAGCATCGTCGGCGTATTCTCGATGGGTTTGTTCAAGGGTGGAGACGCTGCAGCAGCGCTGCGTAACACGACCTTCGTCGGTGCGATTCTCTTCCTCATTGGCGTCTATTTCGCCATGACCGAGTTGACCATCGATGGTGAACTGCTTGTCGATGGGCAATACGGGCTCGGTCCGCTCTATGCGGTCGCCATCGGTAGTCTGGTTGGTATTCTAATCGGTCTTGCTACTGAGTATTACACAGGTATAGATCCGGTTTTCGGCATCCAAGTCAAGGCCATTCCGTACATCGGTGAGGCCTCCAAGACCGGCAGTGCAACCAACGCTATCGCCGGCCTTGCAGTCGGTATGCAGTCTGTATTTGTCCCAGTCATCCTCATGTGCGTGGGCATCTATGTGGCCTTCGAATTCAGCGGCCTCTATGGTATCGCGATGGCGGCCATGGGAATGCTTGCAACAGTCGGCGTCACCATGACCGTCGATGCCTACGGCCCTGTGGTCGACAACGCGGGCGGTATCGCTGAGATGAGTGGTCTCGGCAAGGACGTGCGCGACATCACCGACGGCCTCGATTCAATCGGCAACACCACCGCCGCAATAGGAAAAGGCTTCGCAATAGGTTCTGCGGCTCTCACCGCGCTCGCGCTATTCGCTGCATTCAACTCTAGCACCGAGACGGCGCTTGGTTTGGATGAGTTTGGTGAGCAGATTCTCCTCGACCTCTCCTTGACTAACCCCATGGTGGTCATAGGCTTGCTCGTCGGTGGTTCGCTGCCCTTCGTGGTCGCAGCCATGACGATGAAGTCTGTCGGCCGTGCGGCTGAAGAGATGATTGACGAGATTCGCCGTCAGTTCCGTGAGATCGATGGTCTTCTTGAAGGCCGTGAAGGCGTCGAGGCTGACAGCGCTAAGTGCGTAGATATCTCAACTAAGGCTGCCTTGCGCGAGATGGTCGCGCCGGGTTTGGTCGCAATTGCAAGTCCAGTCATCGTCGGGCTGATGCTCGGCAGTGAATCCCTCGCTGGCATGCTCGCTGGTGCAACGGTCACTGGCGTTCTCATGGCGCTGTTCATGGCTAACGCCGGCGGTGCATGGGACAATGCGAAGAAGGCCATTGAACAAGGACACATCGATGGCGCCGAGAAGGGCGACGACGCTCACACCGCAGCAGTGGTTGGCGACACCATCGGCGACCCATTCAAGGACACCAGCGGCCCCTCACTCAACATCCTGATCAAATTGATGAGCATCGTCAGTCTGGTCATCGCTACTCTAGTTGTCAAACACGGCGGAATGCTCTGAGGCCCTTGACGCAACAGCGTCAGACTCATGATGGGCAGGGTGGAGCGAAGGTCATGCGGACAGCAGCGCTAGGTCTTACCCTGCTACTGCTGGCTAGTGGCCTAGCGGGTTGTGCCGGCCTGACCAGTGGCGGAGACAGCAAGAGTTCTGACGACCCTTTCACAGCACCCGTCTGGGAGGTTGGTGACTGGTGGCTCTACACATTCTCCACGCCAGACTATTCGGACGATACAGCTCGCTTGGTCGTAGCCTCGGACTCTGAGGAAGGAGGCACGGCCTACATGCTGGCAATCTCTAGCGAAACCGAAGCTCGCCGTCATGCAGTCCTCAACCACAACCCGTTTCTCGGGCGTATCACTCATGACAATCTCAGTGCCTTCGAAAATGGCGTTGCTCAACCAGTCCTCACTTTCCCACTCTCAAATGGTCAGTCTTGGACCTTCACTCTGTTCAGTAATGACTGGACTGCCAATGTTCTCGATACAACACGAAATCTCGCCATAATCTCAGCCCAAGCTACCGATGGCTCCCGTCTCGACTACACATACGACTCAGAAGTCGGCTTCTTCTCCTCTTTCACTTGGACCGATGCCGACGGTGTAGAACAACTCAGAATGCAATTTGCATCTGGCGGTGAAGGCCACACTGGAGAGGTATTCTTCATTCGCGGAGGGGACCTTTACGCAAAAACTTGGGAGAATGCTGGTACTGATGCCGAATTCCGTGACACTTTCTTCGTCAGTAATCACCCGCAAGACGGCGAGTGGGACGAGATGATCTACTATCTCGACGCAGCTTGCGGAAGTGGTGGTTCGAGTATCACGCTGACGTTGCGCGATCACACTTCGGTCTCTGCTCTCGAGCGCTTTTGGGGACCTGGTGCGGAAGAATATGGGACTCTAGGGACCATCCCTTACCCAAGCGAGGAGTACACTCTGACTTTGACTTTCACAGGCGACTCAGACCTACGCCTCATCATCGCCGGCGGAATCACCTATTCATGGTCAATCTGAGGTAGCCAAATGGCCAATGGCACACTTGTCATGCTCCACGGGATGACTGGGACCTCTGACAAAATGCAGCCGCTCGCTGAGCGACTTTGCCCGAGCGGATGGGATGTATTATGCCCACAAGCCACCATCGAACATCCAACTCGCGGTGGCTTTGCTTGGTGGCTACGGGCAGATGACCCGACACTGCCTCTAGATGATTATTCGATGGGGCAGGTCGACGAATCGATGCAGCAGGTCATCAGTCAGATGCCCGATGGACCGCTAATCGTGGGTGGGTTTTCTCAGGGTGGAGCGATTGCTTCCGCCCTACTCGAGACCGACTTGCAAGAGCGTATCCTAGGTCTCGTCCTTCTTGGCACCAAGACTGTTAGACCAGATTCGCTGACTGCTTCTCTGCCATTTCTTCACCCGCGAGAAGTGATCTGGATGCATGGCTCGCGCGATCACTTGGTTCCTATGCATCTAGCAGTTGAACAAGTTGAGATCTTTGAGGCGGCCGATTGGCCAGTCACTCGCCTCGAACATGAGAAGGGACATATGGTCAATCTCAATCAATTCGATGAACTCAAGGCAGGTATCCAAAGGATGGCTGATTCGGCCTGAGAGATTCAGAACAAAGTCCGCTCAGTCGAGATATTTGATCAGATGATCCGAGCCACCAACGAAGAGGGGGGTATCTCCTCTCATATCGATGCAAATCGGTACCGTTCGGTGCCCGGTTTCTCTCATTACCTCAAAGCGAAGATCGCCCTCATGGTCGAAATTGACTACGGTGTAAGAGAGGTCCTTTGAGTCCAAAACTCGCTTTGCCACTGTGCAATAACGGCAGACTGTCTGAGTGAACAGAAGGAAGTCTGTCTCGCAGGATTCAAGCCAGTGCTGCATGCTCGTCAAGGTTTGCTCCCTCCATCAATTTGCCTTCTTTGGAAAACCAGTCTTCATCATGCAGCTGTGACAGGGTCACCGCCTCCGTCCTCATCCCACCAAGCGGACTCTCCTAAATCGGCATCCATGAGTCCATCATCCTCGGATTTGTTCTCTAGAACCTTATTGCACTCATCCGGATCGATGAAGTAGAGGAAAACCACTGTAATCATAGTTAGAGCAGCCCCCACATAGATGGCAGTTGAGTAGTTATTATTGAAAAGATCCAGCATTTTTCCTGTGAACGTGTAGGCCATTACAGCAGATAGGTTGAACATTGACATATAGGCTGTAAATTGTGTACCCCCAACCTTACTCCAAGTCATCTTCATCGCCACGGCAATTACACAAATCCAAGCAACTCCGTTGATCAGCCCTCGGATTATCAAGTAAGTAGTCATGATTGCAGTATTGGTCCAGAATGGCTGTAGAACTGCCAACAGAGCGTTTGCAGCGGCGAGACAGGTGAATCCAATCATAGCCACCTTCCTGACTCCGTACCTGTCTCCTAGCATACCACCGGAGATTTGGCCAATCATCGTGGCAAAGATAACTACGCCACCGACAATAACATTGTACTTCTCCTGCTCCCATCCTGCTCTGTTGATGAAGATGTCAAGCACGATTGGATCGACGAAGAGGTACAGCTCAGAGAGAAGGCATAGGAAGATCAGCAAGAATGACGATCTTAGTGAGAATGCCTTGGTCAAGTTGAAACTAGTCTGAGCCAGAGTTCTCCTAGTGGATTGGGGCAACAAAGAGAATGGATTGGGCACCCGATTTCCCATTGCTGTTTTCCATAGTTTGGTCGTAACAAAATACACAATTACAGCGAGTAATAAGCCTCCGAATGCAACTTTCTTGGCCCAACCGTAAATTGGAACGGTCAAGTCCACTGAGACGATTGCGAACAATAGGCCGGATACGAAGATAAATATCGAGATCATCGTGATAAATGCTGGAAGGGAAATTTTCTCGTTGAATGTGGACTTGCCCACGGCCACAGCAGCCCACCACCTCGATTCCTCCGAGTCCTCCCAGTATAGATCCTCATCCACGAAGTCTGTAGCAACAGACTGATCTATTGAGGAGGATTCACCATCTTCCGACCTACTGGACCAGGGGAATAGCCGAGTTCCAGGCTTCTCATAAAGGAACATTGGCAGGATCATTATCAGAAGAAGCAGTGGCAATTGGATGGATAGCATACCCCTTATTCCAATCTGGGTAGCGAATCCCCCTAGAACGGCTCCACCAATGATCATCCCTGCTCGCTTAGATGCAAACATGTACCCATTAGCCTTGGAGACCTCGTCATCGAGAAGTACGTCCACGGCCAGTGCATCAGTACTTACGTCCTGAAGTGAGGCGAATATATTGTGAATGAATAGTAATTTGATTACTAGACCTAGTTCGTTCTTCAAGTCTGGAATTAGGAGCAGAGTCCCTATAGAAACAGCCATCCCGAACTGCGCGAAAATAATCCATAGCCTCCGAGAGCCAAATTGTGGCATATTCACCGTATCAATTACTGGCCCCCAAATCCACTTGAATGTCCAAGGCAGTGCAATTGTTGCGAATAGTATAGCAATCTCTTGAGGGGTAAGTCCGTTGTCAGCCAGATATGCAGCGAAGGCGACCGAGGCGAATCCCCAAGGCAAACCCTGGGCGAAGTATAGGACGCAAAGAGAGACCATCCTTCTGAGTCTATTTTCAGTCAGACTCTGACTTTCGAACCACTCTTCTACAAGTTGTTCTCTGTTGTAGATTACGAACCCGACTAGGACTGCTACCATCAGTCCGACTCCGATAATCAGTATACTTGTGCTACTAGACCCACTAGAGGCGACTGCAGACGCAGGTTGGTCTAGCAGTATCACTCGACGGGCATCGACGGGGGAGACGTGGCCATCATCGACGATAAGCCTAGCATAAATCGTCGAGTTTCCAGACTCCGAATGCGGATCCAGTTTGATGCTCCATTTTGACCAGTCATCCAGTGGGGAGTCATCATCCGCAATCTTCCATTCTCCGCCACCTACTCGTACCTCAATCCTAGTCTGACTACCTGGGCTAGATGATCCTACATCTGCTCCGGATGATGAGCCACGTATGTAGCTCTCATTACCGATTTCTTGCATCGTGACAATCTCCATGCTCACATTGAGCGATGTGTCGATGCTTCCTGCTGCCTCCACGAAAGCCATCGGATCGGCCTGACCGTAGCCGAATTCGTTGTCAGGGCGAGTCTCGAGCAGACTGCAATCGTTGAATCCAGGATCGCCTAGACTAATCTCACGCTCGATGGCGTGAGCAGCGAGGATATCCTTGAATTCGGAATGAGTGAGGTCTGGATTGGCCTCCTTCATCAGAGCCGCGATTCCGGCCATGAGAGGCGTTGCCATGCTGGTTCCAGACTTGCTGGTGTAACCATCATTTGTCGCGGCGTCGGGTGCCATGATGTTTGAGCCGATGGTCGAAATGTCGGGCTTGACTCGGCCATCTGAGGTGTAACCTCGGCTAGAGTAGATAGCCAGTCCGAGATTCTTGTCGAGGGATGCAACCGTGACTGGAAGATTGGCATCCCCTGGGCTGTCGATGGTGTTGCAACCGGCAGCAGTGATTCCACCGAGCTCGTTGCCAGCAGACAGTGTAGTGATGATATCGGACTCTGCGACAGCATCCATCTGTCGGCTCCAAGTGCTTGAGCCATCGTTGTCAAAGTGGACCTCAAATTGCTGCTCACCCAAAGAGGAGGTGAGGATGTCGATACCATGACGCTCCTTGTTGTCGATGGCCCACTGAGCGCCCTCGATGATGTCCTCGATATCCCCCTCACAACAGGCGAGGATGTTGATGACCCAGGCTCCGGGTGCTGTTCCGATGTATCGGGAGCCGTCTGGAGCAGCTTGTCCGCCGCCGGTTCCAGCAGCGATGCCAGCCACGTGAGAACCATGAGTTCCCGAATCGAATGACTCGCTGGCCGGTTGCTCTGAATCGGTGTATACCGCATCGTAGAATGCCTTGACCTTCGGATCACAATCAGCTGGAATCGGGTCGGGATTCGGGTCTAGAGGATTTGGTGGTTCGTCGACACAAGTGAATGGGTCGTCGTCCATATCGTTGAGACCCTCGTGATCTCCTCGGACTCCTGTGTCGAGCACAGCAATCGTGACTCCTGTTCCATCGAAGCCGTATTCGGCCCAAACATCGTTGACTCCCATATTCGGATTGGCTTCGTTCATGTGAGGTTCCGCCAATCCGAGATCTTCGAGCATAACCAATCCACTGAGCTCGAATAACGGACTTTCCACCCCAATCAATTCGAGAGGTATCGATGCGGCTAACGTATCGAGATAAGTCGCCCTGAAAGTCACTATGACGCCCATTGACTCGAGAGCTGAAACATCCGCATCGCTCGGGTGGTGGTCAAAACCGATGAAGACCCGAGCGTGTCCATCAGGAGCTCGCCTCCACCAATCCTCTTGGAAATCAACAGGCTGTTCTAGCAACCACTCTAGCCGGTCATCAATCGAATCATGATCCTTATCACGACTCCAATCAAGCCACCACTCGTGGTGAAGTGGAAGTTCGACGCTTTCTGTCCAAACACCATCAGCGTCGTAGCCGCCTCGGCCTTCATTGACTACCAGAGTCGAGGCTGCCATCGGCAGAATCAGTACCAGAATCATTGCACTTGCAACGAGGCTACGACGTCCTACCATGGGTAGGACGAATCTAATGCTGTGTTTGAGGGTTCGCCCGAGATAACTCACTCTTAGCAAATTGCGACTCCTTCTTCCTCGAAATTCCAGTCGATTATTTCCCAACCTAATCTCTCGATGTCTGAACGGACGGATGATACCTGCATCGGATTACACAACAAAGCAGCGCATCCACCCGCTCCTGCTCCCAAGGCTTTCCAGGCCATTACCGCACCACTGCTAAGCAATGGATCGATGACTGAGCGGAATGGATCGTGTATCGAGGGATCGATCAAATCGATCCCTCGGCAGACCTCGTTGAGAGCCTCGACGACCAGTTGGCGCTGGTCTCTCTGGAGGGCATCCACCATGGTCCGGGAGGAGAGTCTGATGGCCTTCAGACCCTCGATGACCTGAGCGTCGCCCTCATCGTAACGCGACCAGACGCGGTTCTGGATATCCCCTGATTTGTGAGATATTCCCGAGTGGGTGATTAGGAGATGTTTTTTCAGCCATTTTCGGGCTGATGGCGCTGGCTCGAATGGCAATCGTTCGACCGAGTCAGCGATGAATAAAAATCGGTTGAAGCCGCCGTGTGTTGCGGCCCATTGGTCCTGGCGACCGCAGCGGTTCCCCGCCGCAGTTTCGGCTTGGTAGGCGGCTTCTGCTAATTCTTCTAGTGACATCGCTTCGATACCTTGCAGTGCGGCGATTTTAGCGACGTTCAGCGCTCCGCTTGCTCCGAGGCCTGAGCCCGCAGGGACATCGAAGCTGAACGAAACTTCACCGGCACCATCTGAGTGGGCAGTGACGTACTTGTTGATGGTGAAATTGACGACCTCCCCCCCGAAGTCATTGGTGAATGGTACAAGGTCGGTCCAGCCTCCTGTGAGATCCACTCGTAGCGGAGCCCGGACAGTTACCATAACCATGCCCTATGGTCAACTCATTACAACCCTGCGACTAACTACAAAACAATCTGACACTGAATATCGGTGATAGATGGTCTCGTAATGGAAGCCTGACGGCAGCACCTAAGTCAGAAGTCAGGACCGGAAATTAAGGGTATCAATGACCTCTCCCAAGAGCGTGTCATCCAGTGTGGACGAGGTCATTGCAGCATTCGCTGCCGGCCAGCCAGTGATGGTCTTTGATTCGGATTTTCGCGAGAAAGAGACCGACCTTTTGTGGCCGGCCACCGCCGCAACTCCAGAGGTTATGCGCACCCTGCGCAAGGACTGCGGCGGACTTCTCTTTCTCGCAGTCGGCGATGAAATCGGCAAAATGTTTGGATTGCCCTGGCTTCAGGACATCCACACGCACCCAGCCCTCGTCGAGCAGAATCCTGTCCTAGGCCATCTCATCACCAATGACCTGCAATATGATGCTCGGTCGGCATTCACTCTCTCTATCAACCACCGCGATACCTACACAGGAATCACCGACCGAGACCGAGCCCTGACAACCCGCCGATTTGGAGAGTTAGCCGGAGAACTTCTCGGTCAAGACAGCGAAGGCGAGGAAGCCTACGCTCTGCTCGGCGCTGAGTTCCGTACACCTGGACACATCCCAGTTTGCCGAGAGTCACCTGGAGGCTTGGTCACGCGGCAGGGGCACACCGAACTCGCAGTGGCCATCGCGCGGCTCGCGGGCCAAGTGCCCGCGACCATAGGCGCGGAGATGTTGCAGCCAGACGGCGACGGTGCCCTGAGCGTCGCAGCAGCACGTGAGTATGCGGCAGAGCGTGGCATTCCTATGATTACCGGAGCGGACCTTTTGGGCGCGTTGGGAATCGAGTGAAATCGGAGCGGCGGGCCGAGATAACCGAAGCATTTGGAATAAATTTGCAACCGAAGCATTGACGGGATTAAACGGGTGGGAGAGTTTGATGGTCAGAGTCATGGCGGTCGGGGTTTTCGACCTACTGCACGCCGGCCACCTGCACTATGTCGAGCAAGCAAAGTTACTCGGGGACGAACTCGTGGTCGTGGTCGCACACGATGATACGGTTCGCAAGCAGAAACACGAACCTGTGACTAATCAGGACCTGCGTCAGCGTATGGTCGAGGGCTTGAAGCCGGTCGACAAGGCGATTATTGGTAATCCACCGACTGTTCCAATCTTCGACATCTTGGATGTCGTCAAACCCGATGTGATTGCGCTGGGTTACGATCAGAAACACTCTCGAGATTCGATCAAGGCTGGTCTGGATTCGAATGGCTGGGGCCATGTTGAGGTGGTGCGAGTCGAAGGTTTGGCAGACGATTTGGATGGTACTCGCAAAATCATCGCTCGGATCATCGACCTTTGGTCGGGCGAGACTGGCGGCCCTTACGAGGAGGATTGAGGATGTTCACCGGCATCGTGGCTGGGATTAGTCAGATTACTGCCATCGAGGACGGTGAAGAGATTCGCAGTTTTGTTGTGGACCTCTCAGGATTCGATGAGGGACTCGAGGTCGGAGCAAGTGTCGCGCTTGACGGAGTTTGCATGACTGTGGTCTCAATTGAGGGTACGACGGTTCGCTTCGATGCGATACCTGAGACTCTTGAGCGAACGACGCTTGGTAGCTTGGTTGCGGAGGATTGGGTGAATGTTGAGCGCTCACTTCGTATGGGTGATGAGCTCGGTGGTCACATCCTTTCTGGACACATTTTGATGACTGCGCGGATTCTGCAACGAACCGAGCGTGGTGAGGGTGTCGACTTGTTAATCGAGAATCCTACCGAAGCTATTCCGTACATTCTAGAGAAGGGCTATGTCGCTGTCGATGGAATGTCATTGACAGTTGGTGAGGTTAGTGAGTCTAGCTTCGCCTTGCACATTATTCCCGAAACGCTGAGGGTCACGACGATAGGTGAGAAGCAAGTCGGTTATTCTGTGAATATCGAGATTGATTCTCGCACTCAGGCTGTTGTCGATACGATTCGACGTATGGGGGTGAAGTCGTGAGAATCGCTGCAGTGTGTGGTTCCTTTCACAAGGCTGAGGTTGAGCGGATGCTTGAGCACGCACGCGACGAAGCCACCTCGAAGAACGCAGAGGTGACCGAGGCTGTCTGGGTTCCGGGTTCGATGGAAGTGCCACTGGCCTTGGAGAGATTACTGATGCGTGAAGATGTTGATGGGGCAATTGCACTTGGTATAATCGAGCGTGGTCAGACTCAACACGGTCTGGTCATGGGTCAGTCGGTTACCCGCGCTATCATCGAATTACAAATCAAACACGACAAGCCAATTGGACTTGGAATCATTGGGCCAGGGGCTGAGCCAGAACACATTGAACCCCGCCTCGAACCGCATGCCCGCGCCGCTGTCGGCGCGGTAATCGCAATGCAGAATTGAGTGTAGAACCTCAGTTCTCAGACTCGCCTTGCCTTCAGGGTGAAAGAAAGTGGGAAGCGCACTTCGTCCTCCTTCAAGCGCCAATAATTCGGGCGTGAAGGTTCGAATTTGTCGGGCCATGGATCGAAGAAAAGTTCGTCACGCTCGACAAAAGACTCGATTTGAAATCCATTTTTCACGAGCGCGTTGATGACCGTGTCGTAACGATACTCCCAGCAATGAGTGACGCGCTCGCCCTCCCACTCAGGATCAGCGTACGAACCCTCGCCAATTTCAGAGATTGGCCCCTCGTGGAATAAATCGTATTTCGGCGCAAATATCGAGCCTTCAGAAGTTTCACGTGGTTCGAGAGTGTTGACGAATGGTGTTGATTCCTCGAGATAGATTTGACCGCCTCGTTTGAGCAATTTAGAGCATACTGAAGCCCATTCATCGAGGTCGGGCAACCAACAAAGAGCACCTCTTCCGGTATACAAAATATCGAATTTCTCACCTTTCAAAGAATCGGCTGCATCGGCAACGGTGGAATGGATGAAGCGGGCATCATCGATGCCTAGGATTTCAGCGAATCGTCGAGCCTCAGTAAGCGCATTTTGCGAGAAATCAAGACCCGTTACACGCGCCCCTCGGCGCGCCCAAGAAAGCGTATCTGTCCCGATGTGGCACTGAAGATGAAGCAGAGATTTTCCTGCCACATCGCCCATCTCTTCAATCTCCCAAGGGCCGAGTTTGCACTCACCTGCTAACCACTGTTCAATCCTGTAGAACTCGGCCCCACTACCCTGTGCATGCACTTCAGCAAGGGAGTCCCAAGAGGCGTGGTTCTCAGCGAGAGCCTGTTTGTCTGATTCGGGAGGAGGAACGCGGCGCCAAGCCATGAGTAAAGCGAGAGCATCCATCATTGAAATCATGTCGCAAGGGTTCCAAAGTCGGTATCAAAGCACAAATCACGAGAGTCAATGTTCAAAGAACGCCGAACATTGGGTGAAGTCATGTCCGACGAAGTTCGCAATGCCATCATCATCGGTTCGGGACCGGCGGGATATACTGCAGGACTGTATTCGGCCCGAGCGATGCTTGAACCTCTGATGTTTGCTGGCTACGCCTCCGGTGGTCAATTGATGCTGACTTCCGACGTCGAAAACTTCCCAGGCTACCCACAAGGGATTGGAGGTCCAGATATGATGATTCAGATGCGCGAGCAGGCTGAGAGATTCGGGCTCGAGGTGCAGGACAAGAATGTCGAGCGCGTCGATGTTAGCGAGCGCCCGTTCAAGGTCTGGGTCGAGGGTGAGGAATTCCGCGCTCAGACCTTGATCATCTGCACTGGTGCTGAGGCGATTTGGCTGGGTGTCGAAGGAGAGGATGCTCAGAAGGGTCGTGGGATTAGCACCTGTGCTACTTGTGATGGAGCATTTTTCCGTGATGAGGAAATTATCGTTGTCGGCGGTGGCGATTCAGCGATGGAGGAAGCTACATTCCTCACGCGGTTTGCGAGCAAGGTTACCATCGTCCATCGACGTGATGTTTTTCGCGCATCGAAAGTAATGTACGAACGCGCGGTTGAACACCCCAAAATCGAGATCAAGACCTTTCGCTCAGTAAAACAGTGGTTATCTGATGAAAATGGCCTAACTGGTGCACTGCTCGAAGATCCGCGCGATGGTTCAACCGAGGAAATCGCTTGCAACGGGGCGTTCATCGCTATCGGCCACACTCCAATTACCTCGTTCCTCGAAGGTCAAATTGAGACCGATGATTCAGGTTACATCTTACACCACGAACACACGATGACCAGCGTCCCAGGTGTATTCGCAGCCGGTGATGTCGTCGATACTCGATACCGGCAGGCGGTTACTGCAGCAGGGATGGGGTGTCAGGCGGCGATCGATGCAGAACGGTGGATGGAAGATCAGCACTGAGTTTTAGGAGCGAAAATTGGCTTCGCTACGCAACTTGCCAAGCCGAAGCCACCATGAATGAGTCGTCTTTCCTCATGTGCGTGCCAGATGAGCTGACTGCGGCAGAACGCGCTCGATACGCGCGTCATCTGATTCTCCCAGAGATGGGTGAAGAGGGGCAGAAGCGCCTTCTCAATGCCTCTGTGATGGTCATCGGGGCTGGAGGTTTGGGGTCTCCGGCACTTCTGTATCTAGCCGCTGCAGGTATCGGACGTATCGGCATCATCGATGACGATCGCGTCGATATCACAAATCTGCAGCGGCAGGTAATCCACGCCACCGCCTCCGTAGGGTCTCTCAAGGTCGAATCGGCGGCTATCAGAATCAAGCAGTTGAATCCGGAGGTCGAGGTAGTAGAGCACGAGGTCAGGCTGAATGTCGAAAATGCGCTGGAATTACTTGCGGGATACGATGTTATCATCGACGGAACCGACAACTTCCCCACTCGCTACACGATTAGCGACGCATGCGAAATCCTAGGAACTCCGTGGGTCTTCGGAAGCATCCACCGATTCGAAGGGCAAGTCAGCGTTTTCAATCACGAGGGTGGGCCCAATTATCGTGATTTATTCCCTAGTGCTCCGCCTCCTGAACTTGCTCCAAATTGCGCGGAGGCGGGCGTTCTCGGAGTTCTTCCCGGAATCGTCGGCAGCATTCAGGCTGCCGAGGCCATCAAACTGATTCTTGACGTTGGTGAACCTCTCTCGGGCCAATTGCTCGCGATTGATGCTAAGACAATGAAGATGCGAGCGCTAACATTTGAGCGGGATGCGAACCGAGAGGTGGTTCGAGAAATGTCAGAAGAGCTGGTAATGGCGGCGTGTGCAAGTCAGCAAAGTGAACCTGAGCCAGCACCAGGTGAAGTTCTGGAGATTACACCCGCCGACTTCGTCCAGAGGAAAACTTCCGGTTGGAATCCATTCCTACTCGATGTTAGGCGGGCAGCCGAGGAATCGATTGTCTCCTTGCCAGGGACTGACCTACGAATCACACACATTTCTGTCCCTTCACGCTCAGAGGAGATTCCACAAGATCGTGATATCGTAGTCTATTGCCGAGTTGGTGGCCGATCGAACGCTATTGCACACTGGCTGGGGCAGGCTGGCTGGAACCGTGCGCGAATCTGGAACATGGTTGGCGGGCTTCATCTGTGGGCTGATCAAGTAGATTCTACGGTCCCCAAGTATTGAACGTCAGTTTATTAGTGGTGAAATATCCCTTAATGCCCTCTTTAATTGTGGTTATTTGGCAGATTATTCGGTGAAGGGCTCTTTCTGCAAGAGTTTTTTGCT
>Ga0209035_10000162_pt1 | contig 26481 bp, 24 predicted proteins | sample MarorgKNORR_S2LV_6_FD_188220 | JGI IMG/M metagenome (GOLD analysis project Ga0209035, IMG submission 188220) | Marine microbial communities from the Southern Atlantic Ocean, analyzing organic carbon cycling - AAIW_A/KNORR_S2/LV (SPAdes) (version 2) | ecosystem: Environmental > Aquatic > Marine... | reverse complement strand
ATTTCTGAATTACTAGGAAGAATGCTACAGATGAACAAAATACCACACAACATCTTAAATGCAAAATTACACAAACGCGAAGCAGATGTAGTTGCAGAAGCAGGAAACCCTGGAGTGGTTACCATTGCAACCAACATGGCAGGACGTGGAACCGATATCAAACTCTCTGAAGAAGTAAAAACCAACGGAGGTTTGGCAATTATTGGTACAGAAAGACATGATTCTCGTCGTGTAGACCGTCAATTACGTGGTAGAGCAGGTAGACAAGGAGATGTAGGATCTTCTCAATTTTACGTAGCCTTAGACGACAACTTGATGCGTTTGTTTGGCTCAGAAAGAATTGCGAAAATGATGGACAGAATGGGGCTCAAAGAGGGGGAAGTAATTCAGCACTCTATGATTACCAAGTCTATTGAAAGAGCACAAAAGAAAGTAGAAGAAAACAACTTTGGTATTCGTAAAAGATTACTTGAGTATGATGATATTATGAATGCGCAACGGGAGTTTGTTTACAAACGCCGTAGACACGCCTTAGACGGAAAACGCTTGCAGATAGACATTGCAAATATGATCTATGACACTTGTGAATCGATCATTGCGGTGAACAAACCACACAAGGATTTTCAAAATTTCGAATTCGAATTGATTCGTTTTTCATCGATGACTGCGCCTTTTTCTGAAGATGACTTTAACAGCTTGCCAGAAAAAGAATTGACAGACACCTTGTACAACGTGGTTTCTAAACAATACCAAGAAAAGATTGAGCGTAATGCCATTGCTGCTTTTCCAGTCATTAAAAACGTGTATGAAACTGAAGGAAACCGATACGAACGTATTGTGGTTCCTTTTACAGACGGTGTAAAAACCTTGCAAGTAGTCACCAACCTTAAAGAGGCGTACGAAAGCAATGGTAAAAACTTAATTACCGATTTCGAAAAAAACATCACCTTGTCTATCATTGATGAAAATTGGAAAGACCACTTGCGCAAGATGGACGAATTAAAGCACTCGGTACAAAATGCCTCTTACGAACAAAAAGATCCCTTACTTATTTATAAGTTTGAAGCCTTTGAATTGTTTAAAGCAACCGTAGATGTTATTAATAAAGAAGTACTGTCTTTCTTGTTTAAAGGAGAATTACCCAACCAAGAAGCAGGGCAAATTTCTGAAGCAGGGCAACAAAAACGCGAGAAATTAAACTTGAGCAAAGCCAATGTAGAAAACACGACAGAACGTGCTATTAGCAACTCGAGAACACAAGAACAAGCACCTGTTGAAACCATTGTAAGAGAACAACCTAAAATTGGTAGAAACGAACGTGTAACGATTAAGAATGTACTAAGTGGCGAAGAAAAAACCGTCAAGTTTAAACAAGCCATTCCGTTGTTAGACAAAGGAGACTGGGTTTTATTAAAAGATTAAACTATTGAAAAATTAAAGGATTGAAGACTGAACCTTTGAATTTTTCAATCTTTTAATAAATAAAAAACCCGATAGCTTTGCTATCGGGTTTTTTATTGTTCTTTGGTAACTGAGTGGTTATCCGTCGAAATTTGTTTCCATTTTTAGGTACTCTAAAAACTCGCTTTTGGTTGCTTGGTTTTTAAACTTTCCACCAAATTCTGCAGTAACAGTACTGCTTTCAATGTCTTTAATACCTCTAGAGTTTACACACAAATGCTTGGCATCAATAACACACGCTACATCTTGTGTACCAAGTGCTTCTTGCATGGCTTGTACTACTTGCATGGTTAAACGCTCTTGTACTTGTGGTCTTTTAGAGAAGTACTCTACAATTCTATTCATCTTAGACAAGCCAATTACTTTTCCATCAGAAATGTATGCAACGTGTGCACGGCCAACGATGGGTAATAAATGATGCTCACAAGTAGAATAGACTACTATGTTTTTCTCGACCAACATCTCTCCGTAGTTGTAATTGTTCTCGAAGGTAGAAGCTTTGGGTTTGTTTGCTGGGTTTAAACCCATAAACAATTCATTTACAAAAGATTTCGCCACTCTTTTTGGTGTTCCTTGCAAACTATCGTCTGTTAAATCCATTCCTAAAGTGGTAAGAATATCTCTTACACTTTCTTGGATTCTTGTTATTTTTTCTTCGTCAGAAATAGCAAAAGCGTCTGCTCGCAACGGCGTTGTTGCCGAAGTGCCTACGTGGTCTTCTCCTATTTCGTCTACATGCTCTTTATTCATCTACTTATGTACTTGGAAGATTTTTCTTACTAAATTAGGGCGCAAATCTACAATTTTCGTTGTCAAAAATCATGCGCTATGCACTTTTTTTTACAGGAATGAATTCCGTTAAAATAGCACTAACGCAATAGCGCTGTTAATGCGGCCAATGAAACAACTTCTTGCGTGCCAGATTCCATGTTTTTAAGGGTGTAACTAGCGGCCTCCATTTCTGTAGCACCGACTAAAACAACAAAAGGAATACTGCGCTTGTTTGCATAATTCAGTTGTTTTTTCATTTTTACAGCATCTGGATACAGTTCTCCAACAATGCCATTCGCTCTCAATTTTCCTAGTGCTTGCATACTATACAAGGCTTCTGTTTCACCAAAATTGATAAACAAGACCTTGGGTGTTGGCAACATTACTTCTTGCAACAAACCGAGTTCTTCCAAGACCAAATAAATACGATCCAATCCAAAAGAGATGCCCACACCACTTACGTCTTTTAAGCCAAAGATACCGGTCAGGTCATCATACCTTCCACCGCCTCCTATAGAGCCCATTTGTACCGTGTCTGGAGCCGCTACTTCATAAATAGCTCCGGTATAGTAATTCAACCCTCTTGCCAAGGTAACATCAATACTTAACTGGGCTGTTTGCAAGCCTAAAGTGGCACAGTTTTCCGTTACAAAGCGCAACTCTTCTACCCCCTTCATGCCTTCTTCAGAAGTGCTTAACATCCCTTCTAAAGCGGTTAATTTTACTGCATTGCTTCCTGTAAAATGAAACAAAGGGTCTACTTTTTCTATGGCAGCTTCAGAAATTCCTTTTGCCAGCATTTCTTTGACCACGCCTTCTTTACCAATCTTATCCAGCTTGTCTAAAGCCACGGTAAAATCGATCAATTTATCTTTGGCACCAATCACAGCTGCAATACCTGATAAGATTTTTCGGTTGTTTATTTTAATGGTGGTTCCTGCTAATTTTAACTGACTAAAAACAGCGTCGTACACCTGAATGAATTCAATTTCTTGCCACAAAGACTTGCTTCCTACCACATCTGCATCGCATTGGTAGAATTCTCTGAAACGTCCTTTTTGCGGACGATCTGCACGCCAAACAGGTTGTATTTGATACCGTTTAAACGGAAAAACAATGTCGTTTTGGTGCTGTACCACATACCTTGCAAACGGCACGGTTAGATCGTAACGCAGTGCTTTCTCAGTAATTTTAGGAGTCATTTTTGCGCCGTCTCTTTCAAGCAACAGCGCATTGTCTACCTTTTTTAGGTAGTCGCCAGAATTTAAAATTTTAAAAATTAAGCGGTCTCCTTCTTCGCCATATTTCCCCATCAAGGTTTCTGACTTTTCGAAACTAGGCGTCTCTATCGGTTGAAAACCATAGGTTTCAAAAACGGATTTAATCGCAGAAAAAATGTAGTTTCTTTTGGCAACTTCTGTTGCTGAAAAATCTCTGGTTCCTTTAGGGATGCTTGGTTTCATAAATGTGTACAGTCTGTGTGTTTTCTACAGGCAAATATCTGAAAAATATTACAGATTTAGCGCATGGATAAATCGAATTTATTTTTGCATTTTAAACGGTAAATTGTTGCGTTTAACTCGAAGCCTAACAATAGAATTATGGCGTTCAACCAAACAAACAACATAATAACCAGTAAGGTTCCAATAGAACCGTACAGCTCGTTGTATTTAGAAAACTCCAACACGTAAATACTAAAAATATAAAAAGTTAAGGCAGATAAAATTGTTGTTAAGACCGCGCCTGGCGAGAAAAAAGACGATTGTTTTCCTTGTTTGGTTCCGTAATAAAAAAGCATGGATACGATAACAAAAATCATAAAGAACAGTAAAACACCTCTACCTAGCTCTAACCAAATCCATTCATTCTCTAACCAACCTTCTGTTTTTAATTTTTGCAAGCCAAGGCTATAAAACACCGTTAAGGCAACGGTTACGAGTAAGAAAAAAGACATCACCAAAGAGGTAGCTAAAGAAACCACATAGGCTTTTACAACATTTCGTACTTCTTCTACATGGTACGAATACTCGAATCCTCCAAAAATAGCGTTGACTCCGTTGGTCATTAAAAAAATAGAGGCGATAAAACCAAAAGACAACAAACCCCCGTATTGATTGCTTACAATATCGGTTAAAACCACTTCTACTGCCGAAAAGGTTTTGGGCGGAAGCACTTCGGTTAATAAAGACAACATGCTCTCTTGAAACCCGTCAATAGGGATGTAAGAAATTAAGGTTAGTATGAATAGTAAGAACGGGAACGTAGCCATAAAAAAACTATAGGCAATACCGCCTGCTCTGGTGGTAAGCGCTCCTCTAACAATGCCTATGATATACATCTCTAGCACATCGTAGAGCGACATTCCTTGGAGTCCCGGAATTTTTATTTTCTGAAATATCCGCACCAATACCCGTACCAAAGGAATTTTTTCTAATTTATTTTCTACGAGCTGTGTCATGGATCTATTTCTTAAGGCGAAGATACCTCTTTTTTTTACGCAACAACAATTTGGTAGCTTTCTAATAAGCCTAGCAATCCTTCTCTAGAAAACTTCGCTGCTTTTATGTGGTTCTTTGCCGGATTGATACTGTAGTTTTTTGCGGTGGTAAAATCTGCTTTTTGAAGATGGGTTCCATCAAAAACAGCCTTAGAAAGGCTCGAGTCTATAAACTTCGCTGCGGTTAAAACAGTTTCGGTAAAATCGACCTCTTCTAAATTACAGTTTTTAAAAGGCGTATTTGCTATTTTTAATCGGTAAAAAGACGACAGTGATAATTGACAGCCTTTAAAAGAAACTTGCAATAAAAAAGGATCACATTCAAACCATTTGAGTCCTATCATTTTACAGTTTTCAAAGTGTGTGTTTTTAAAAGCCGTCTCCTTGATGCGCGTATTGCTAAAGTTACATCCTATAAACTCACAGTCTACAAATTGGATCGCAGAAACATGTCCGTTTTCAAAAGTACAGTGTTCAAAAACACAATCGACATACTCGCCTTTTTGTAACGGTTTTTTAGAGAAGTCTTTGTTTGAAAAAGTAAGGTCTGTAAAATAGTTTTCTGTCATCTTTTACACTGCTTTTAAACTCAAATCTAAATTATGTACCGAGTGGGTTAAGGCTCCTGAGGAGATGAAATCGACCCCACATTCTGCATAATTCCGAATGGTTTCTTCCGTGATTCCTCCAGAGCTTTCTGTAAGACATTGGTCGCCAATTAGGGCAACTGCTTTGCGAGTATCCTCGTAATTGAAGTTGTCTATTAAAATACGGTACACACCTGTGTTGGTTAGTATTTCTGAAATTTCTGCAAGGCTTCTTGCCTCCACAATGATCTTGATGTCTAGGTTTTTTTGCGCCAAATACGCTTTTGTCTTTGTAATTGCTTGGGTAATACCCCCTGCAAAATCGATGTGATTGTCTTTAATCATCACCATGTCGTACAAGGCAAAGCGGTGGTTTTCTCCGCCGCCAATTTTTACAGCCCATTTTTCTAAAGCACGAATGCCTGGGGTTGTTTTTCGTGTATCTAGAATCTTCGTATTTGTTCCCGCTACTAAGTCTACATAAAAACGTGTTTTGGTTGCTATGGCACTCATTCGTTGCATGGCATTGAGCACCAAGCGTTCGGCTTGTAAGATAGATTGCGAGGCTCCAGAGACATACAATACAATATCGCCTGGTTTTACAGCAGCACCATCTTCTAAGAGCGTTGTTACTTCTAGTGTAGCATCTACCGCAGCAAATACCATTTTAGCAAAGGCTACCCCAGCAATAATACCGGTATCTTTTACTAATAATTTTGCTTTCCCTTGTGCTTCTGATGGAATACAAGACAAAGAAGTATGGTCTCCAGTACCCACATCTTCGCGAAGGGCATTGCGAATAATAAGAGACAATTCTTTGTTAAATTGAGCTGTTGAAATCATTTTTTATAAAAATTGATACCGCTAAAATACGCATTGATTTTATTTTGTGGAATTAAAAATGAATTTATGAGCGAAAACCCATAAATTTGTAACGAAACACGGAAGCACTCTCCGTTAAAACAAGACAAAAAAAATGGATTTCCTATACCTTAAAGCATTGCACATTATTTTTGTAGTTACCTGGTTTGCTGGGCTTTTTTATATCGTTCGCTTGTTTATTTACCATGTAGAAGCACAAGAGAAACCGGCACCTGCCAAAGAAATTTTACAAGAGCAATACCAATTAATGAGCAAACGTCTTTGGTATATTATTACCTGGCCTTCGGCTATTTTAGCGAGTGTTTTTGCTTTTACCATGCTCTACCTAGAACCTGCTTACTTAACGATGCCGTGGATGCATGTAAAACTCTCTTTTGTAGGTGCCCTATACGTTTACCATTTAGGGTGTCACAAAATATTCCTCCAGTTGCAAGAAAACAATATAAAACACAGTGCTTTTAGATTGCGTGTCTGGAATGAAGGAGCTACGATTATCTTATTTGCAGTCGTGTTTTTAGTGGTTTTAAAAAGTGCCATTCATTGGATTTGGGGCGTAGTAGGAATCTTTCTCTTTGGCTTTATCTTAATGCTAGGCATTCGTTTGTATAAAAGAATTCGCGCTAAAAAAAGTTGGGACACCTCTGACTCTTAACGCTTTCGCAAATACGCCGGAACAAAGACGACACTAATTTTTTGCTGTTTTTTTACTATCTTTATCAAAAGACAAAACCTCTGAACAACACAACCGAGATACCGAAAGGTTGTTCCAGATAGAACTAGTTGGCGTTAATTAAAAAAAATAAACGACATGAAAAATCTAATCATATTACTATTTGTATTCATTATTTTTTCTTGCAACAATGATTTTAATTCTTCTGAACAAGTTGAAATAATTGAAACTACGATTAAAGGAAATGTGTCAGATGTTGAGCGCAATTTTCCAATCGAAAACTTTAAGATTGTACTTTTAAGAGTTTGGGATGATTGGAGTATTGTTCAATATGCTCCAGGTTCAGAAGTAATTGATTCAGTGAGAACAGATGCTAATGGAGATTACGCTATAACATTTGATTTTATCAAAGGAGAAAAGTATGGTTTTCGAAAACAATACTATGGAAGTCCATATTACACAGAGAGTATAGGTAATACAACCATTGTCGAAGGAACTATTAATGTTCGAAATATTAATGCTTGGTATCCAACAATATTAAAATTGAATTTAAATGTTACAAATAATGATTATCCAGCGATGCGTATAAGTAGCCACGTTCTTGAAAATAGTCATTTAGGTTTTGCAACTGTAGACATTTTCGAACAAGATGTCGATACAATTGCTTATATCAGAAGTAAACCAAATTCGAATATAGAATTAGACTTTCATTATTCAACAGGAAATTCAAATGCAGATTTTCATCATTATATAGAAGAATTTACGACAAGTCTTCAAGATACTATCAATTTATCTTACACCGTAGATTGTTCCTCTTTCTGATAAATTAAAAAACACACAAGATTAAATCTAAACGAGATAATAAACTAACGCCAACAAAGAACGGAGTTAAAAACCCCAACACACTGACTCAGAACGAACCTGAAACTTTAAAAAAATGAACACCATTACATTTCTAACATTTGTAGGAGCGCAATGCGGAAAGGCCACAGCAGCCATTAATTTCTACACTTCTATTTTTCCGAATTCGGAAATTAAAAGCCTCACCAAATATGCAGCAGGAGAAGCTGGAGGAACACCGGAGCTTGTCAAATATGGAGTATTTACATTGAATGGCACAGAATACCGAGTTTCCGAAAGTAACTTTAAGCACGCTTGGGCTTTTAGCCCAGCGGTATCGTTGTTTGTTGAATGCAACTCAGAAACCGAAATACAAACGTTGTTTGAGACCCTTTCTTCAAATGGAGGACAGGTGATGGTTCCTCTTGACAACTACGATTCCGGTGATTATGGGTTTGGTAAAAAATTCGGTTGGTGTGAAGATCAATATGGCATTTCATGGCAATTGAATCTTTCAGAATAAATACTGAATGACAACACCAATGATACCGTATTCAGCTTAACTCCTTAGCGACTGCTCGAAAGGAATTCTATTGACAATACTTCTTCCCAAAGTAACCTCATCTGCATACTCCAACTCATCGCCTACCGAAATTCCGCGGGCAATCGTAGACGTTGTTATCGTGTAATTTTCTAATTGTTTGTAGATATAAAAATTGGTGGTATCGCCTTCCATCGTAGAACTCAAGGCAAAGATAATTTCAGACACTTCCCCTCTTTTAACTTTTGAAAGTAGCGAGTCTATTTCTAAATTTTGAGGCCCCACACCTTCTATGGGTGAAATCTTACCGCCCAAGACATGGTACACACCTTTGTATTGCAAGGTGCTTTCTATAGCCATGACATCTCTAATGTCTTCTACCACACAAACAATGGTGGTGTTTCGTTTGGTGTTGCTACAAATTTCGCACAACAGCGTGTCCGAAATATTGTGGCATTTTTCACAGGTATTCACCTCGTTTCGCAACGTGGTTAAAGCAGTTGCCAAATACCCGGTGTGTTCTTTGGGTTGTTTGAGTAAATGCAAGACCAAACGCAAGGCTGTTCGCTTACCAATACCTGGCAATCTAGAGACTTCGTTGACTGCGTTTTCTAAGAGTTTTGATGAAAAATCCATGGACACAAATGTACACTTTTCGAAGCAATTTGAAAAGAGAAAAGAATGCCTGTTTCGCAGCTTCTCTCTTCTCTCCTGGGTCTTGTCTCTTGAGTCTTGAGTCTTCTTTTTTTCAACTTAAAAAATGTATCTTCGTCCTTCGCAATAAAAAAAGACTGCATGCAACCATTTCATATCCTCCTTTTAATCCTTAGTTATTTTAGCGTGCTTGTCGGCATCGCATACATCACTGGGAAATCTGCCAACAATGCCACTTTTTTTAAAGCCAACAACAGCTCTCCTTGGTATGTGGTGGCTTTTGGAATGATTGGCGCTTCGCTTTCTGGTGTTACCTTTATATCAGTCCCAGGCTGGGTAGAAGCACAATCCTTTAGCTACCTGCAAATGGTCTTTGGCTATGTAATTGGGTATGCTGTAATTGGCTTGGTTTTATTGCCGTTGTACTACAGACTCAACCTGACGTCCATTTATACCTATTTGCAAGATCGGTTTGGGAACTTCAGTTATAAAACAGGAGCTTCGTTCTTTTTATTATCGAGAACAATTGGGGCTTCTTTTCGCTTATTTTTAGTCGCAAATGTCTTGCAACTACTACTATTCGATAGCTATGGTGTGCCTTTTTGGGTAACCGTTACAGGAACCATTTTACTCATTTGGGTGTACACCTTTAAAGGGGGTATTAAAACCATTGTGTGGACAGACACCTTGCAAACCTTGTTTATGTTGATTGCTGTTGGCGTATGTATTTACACCGTTTCTACAGCATTAGAAATAGACAACCTCTTTGCGTATGTTGCAGACAACACCTTGTCTAAAACCTTCTTTTTTGACGATGTAAATGCCGGAAGCTATTTTTGGAAACGCTTTCTTGCAGGGGCTTTTATTGCCATTGTAATGACTGGCCTAGACCAAGACATGATGCAAAAAAACTTAACCTGTAGGTCTTTAAAAGACGCACAAAAGAACATGTTCTGGTTTACCATTGTACTCGTAATTGTAAATTTCTTCTTTTTAGCCTTGGGTATTCTATTAACCGACTACGCGGCTTCACAAGGAATTGAGGCACACAAAGACCAGCTGTTTCCTATCATTGCTACACAAGGAACGTTAGGGCTCACCACTGCCCTATTTTTTGTTCTAGGCTTGATTGCAGCGGCGTATTCCAGTGCAGATTCTGCCTTAACGTCTTTAACAACCTCTTTTAGTATTGATATTTTAGAAATTGACAAAAAGAAGGATGTCGCCACCCAAGAACGCCTGCGTAAAAAAATACACATCCTGTTCTCGTTGGTGCTGATTGCCACCATTCTAATCTTTAAGTATTTTATTGCGGATGCCAGTGTAATTGCGAAGATCTTTACGTTTGCCGGGTATACGTACGGTCCTTTACTGGGGCTCTACGCTTTTGGTTTGTTTACCAAATATAAGGTACATGATAAAGCCGTGCCATTTATTGCCATCGCATCTCCTTTTATTGCGTATGCTGTAAACAGTACAAGCATTGCTTTTACAGGCTTCGATTTTGAGTTTTTTGTACTCGTCCTCAATGGAAGTATCACGTTCCTAGGATTGTATTTGGCTAAAAAATAAGTAAATTCTTGCGTTAATCTTTTGAGTTGATCGTATACGTACGCCATTTTTCCAAACATTTTTCAATGTCTGCTGGCACGGCTGAATTGAACTGCATCGATTCACCCGTAACTGGATGCGTAAACCCTAAAGTTTTTGCATGCAAGGCTTGTCTAGGCAATGTTTTAAAACAGTTTTGCACAAATTGCTTGTATTTGGTAAACGTGGTTCCCTTTAAAATATCGTTTCCGCCGTAGCGTTCGTCGTTAAAAAGTGTGTGCCCAATGTGCTTAAAGTGTGCTCTAATTTGGTGTGTTCTCCCCGTTTCTAATTTGCATTGCACCAAGGTAACATAGGCAAACCTTTCTAATACTTTGTAGTGGGTTACGGCGTGTTTTCCAAAGTCCCCTTCTGGAAAAACATCCATCTGTAAACGGTTTTTAAAACTACGGCCAATATTCCCTTCTATACGTCCTTCATCTTCAGCGACATCTCCCCAAACCAAGGCGTAATACAAACGCTCTGTGGAACGGTCGAAAAATTGTTTTGCCAAGTGCGTCATGGCAGCTTCTGTTTTCGCTACGACTAACAATCCACTAGTATCTTTATCAATTCGGTGTACCAATCCCGGACGCTCATTGCTATTGGTTGGTAAGTTTTCTATATGATGAATCAAGCCATTTACCAAAGTACCTGAATAGTTTCCATGCCCAGGATGCACCACCATACCAGCTACTTTGTTTACCACCAATAAGGTATCGTCTTCGTAGACGATATCTAACGGCAATTCTTCAGCAACCAACAAATGTTCGTGTGGCGGATGCGATAAAACAACGCGCACCGTATCATTCGGTTTTACTTTGTAGTTCGATTTTACGACCACATCATTCACCAGTACATTGCCATCTTTGGCGGCTTGTTGCACTTTGTTTCGTGTCGCATTTTCTATAAAATTCATTAAGAATTTATCTACACGCAACGGCTCTTGCCCTTCGCTTGCAACAAATCTATAATGTTCGTATCCTGTTTCTCCTTCTAAAGGCTCTTGTGCTTCTTGCATCATTTTCTAAAAATTAATTCTTTTTTTTTCCATCTCCTAACACCAACTGCAATACCGCATATTTGGGCAATGTGGTTCCTGATCTTACTTTCTTTTCTTGAAAACGCACACCACGCACCACGTCTTTTCCAAGATCTGGAACGTATGTAAATGTTTCGTCTATTAAAAATCCGGTTGCCCGTAGCTGTTTCATCGCTTGTCGTTTGCTACGCCCATAGACATCTGGCAAAATAATTGCTTTGTATTTAGACGGATTTAAAGTCAAGTATATTTTTCTTTTCTCTTTTACAAAACTACCAGCCACTGGGCTCTGCTCAATAACCGATTTTTTTGGATAGGCAGGGTTGTAACTCGTGCTGTCTATTACCACATAGGTAATATCTAGCTCTGTTAATTTATGCGCCACTTCAGACAAGGTCATTTTTTGCAAGTTGGGTACTTGTATTTTCTGGTCGTGGTGCGTAATAACACCCAAGAACCAATATAGAAAGAAGACACCAAACACCAAGCCAGCACCAATGTATAGTAACTGTTTTAAAAGGGCTTTGCTTTTTAGAAATTGAAATATGCTCATCGTTTTCGTTTTATCCAGCGCAAAGATATAAAAACTTCCGCTGTCCTTTTCTTTTTCATTTTGATAAATTATTGCTCAAAAAAGGAAAATCTCTACAGAGTTTCTTATTTTTACGCAGAAGAACCAAAAAACAGTGCTTCATTTGTACACATGAAAAAAAACATTGCCATTGTAATGGGCGGATATTCGGCTGAAGTTGCCATCTCTTTAAAGAGTGGCGAAGTGGTCTATCAGCATTTAAATGCTGAAAAATATACTGCTTACAAAGTACATATTCTAACAGAAAAATGGGTCTTAGTTACAGACGACGGACAAGAACACCCCATTGATAAAAACGATTTCTCTGCAACCATCGACGGAAAACACGTGCAGTTCGACTGTGTTTTTAACGCCATCCATGGAAACCCTGGAGAGAACGGTGCCCTTTTAGCCTACTTTAATTTAATTGGCATGGCACATACCTCGGCGTCTGCCTACCAAATGGCGCTTACCTTTAACAAAAGAGATTGCCTGAGTGTGGTAAAAGAATTCGGATTGTTAACCGCCGCTTCTTACTACCTAAACCAAGGCGATGTGATAGACATCCCTGCCATTATAGCAACTGTTGGCTTGCCTTGTTTTGTAAAACCGAACAACGCAGGTTCTAGCTTTGGTATTTCGAAAGCACATACAGAGAACGACTTGCTCCCTGCTATTGAAAAGGCTTATGCAGAAGATTCTGCTATTTTAATTGAATCGTTCTTAGACGGCACCGAAGTGTCTGTAGGCGTACTCCAATACCAAGGAGCATTAACCGTACTGCCCATTACCGAAATTGTGACCGAAAACGACTTTTTCGATTACGAAGCCAAATACCAAGGGAAATCGCAAGAAATTACCCCTGCCCGTATTTCTGATGCCGTAGCGTCTAAAGTAGCTGCCGTTGCAAAAAAAGCCTATCTAGGCTTAAACATGCGCGGATTTACGAGAGCAGAATATATTTTAGTAAACGACCAACCCTATTTCTTAGAAATAAATACCGTGCCCGGCTTAACTGCTGAAAGTATTTTACCACAACAAGCTGCCGCGGCAGACATCTCTTTAGCAGCCTTGTTTGGCAATGCCATAGAAATGAGTCTACAACCTCAACCACTTAAAAAGTAACCCATGAAAAAAGCTGTATTTCCAGGATCTTTTGACCCCATTACCTTGGGGCATTTAGACATTATTAAAAGAGCCATACCCCTGTTTGATGAAATTGTAATTGGTATTGGTCTCAATGCGAAGAAGAACTACATGTTTTCTATTGAAGAGCGCAAGAAATTTATTCAAAATGCTTTTTTTGGTGAAGAAAAAATCTCCGTGCAAACCTACCAAGGACTAACCGTAGACTATTGTAAAACCATCAATGCTGATTTTATTTTACGCGGCTTGCGCAATCCTGCCGATTTCGAATTTGAAAAAGCCATTGCGCAAACCAATAGGAAATTATCGGGTATCGAAACGGTCTTCTTACTTACCAGTGCAGAGACTTCTTTTATCAGTTCCTCTATTGTGCGTGATATTTTACGCAACGGCGGCGATGCTTCTCAACTCATACCAGATTCTGTAACGGAAAAAAGCACGTTCTAAAACACCATTTATAAAAGTTTGTACCCACACGAAACGCATGAAAAAAATAGCTTTCTTTTTTTTATTGGGAATGATTGCTTGTAACTCCGCTACAAACAAAACAAGTTTCGTTACCGTATTTGAAAAAAGCAAGGGTACAGAAACGGCTACCTATCAAGAAGCAATTGCGTATTACAAAAAATTGGCAGACAGCTATGCCGAAATTGAAATGCGTGAAATGGGCACGACAGACAGTGGCTTTCCATTGCATTTGGTGGTCTTAAATCTCGACAAAGAGTTCGATTTCAAGTCCATTCAGCAAAGCAAGAAGAACGTACTTTTGATAAACAATGCCATACACCCAGGAGAATCAGACGGGGTAGACGCCTCTATGCTACTGCTAAGAGATCTTGTGCAAAACAAAGAGAAACACGCAGCTATTAAAAATACGGTCATTGCAGTGATACCGGTATATAATATTGGTGGAGCGCTAAACAGAAATAGCAGCAGCAGAACCAACCAAAACGGACCCAAAGAATACGGTTTTAGAGGCAATGCGCAAAACTACGACCTTAATAGAGATTTTATTAAAAACGACACCAAAAACGCGGCGTCATTTGCTGAAATTTTTCACACAGTGCAGCCAGATGTCTTTATAGAAAACCATGTAAGCAATGGTGCCGATTACCAATACAACATTACCCATTTATTTACGCAGCACAATAAATTAGGAAACGCGCTGGGAGAATTTCTTCACACAGAAATGACCCCGTTTATTGAAAATGCCATGCGAGAAAAAAACACGGCCATTACACCTTATGTAAATGTGTATGGCAGAACTCCAGATACTGGCTTTACACAGTTTATGGACCACCCAAGGTATTCTAGCGGCTACACAACCTTGTTCAATACCCTAGGGATGATGATAGAAACTCACATGTTAAAACCGTATAAAACACGAGTAACAGCTACCTATACTCTCTTAGAAACCAGCATCGAATTTATCGCAAAAGAAGGCGATCGCATTCAGCAATTAAGAACCCATGCGCTTGAGGAGGTGCTATCGAAAAAAAGCTACCCCATAGCGTATACCGTAGACAAAACCCAACACAGAACGCTGCAGTTTGAAGGCTATGAAGGCAATTACATTCCCAGTGAAGTGACCAACGGAAAACGGTTATTTTACGACCGCTCAAAACCGTTTACAAAACCAGTGCCCTATTTCAATCAATTCAAACCCAGTAAAGAAATTACCATTCCAGCAGGCTATATTATACCACAAGGTTGGTGGAAAGTCTTGGAGCGCTTAAACAGCAACCGTATTGAGTACACTACTTTTAAAAAAGACACCACTCTTGTTGTTGAAGTAAGTAGGATTGCCGATTTTAAAACCCGTACAGCGCCTTACGAAGGACATTACCTGCATTACAACACCACAGTAGAGAAATCGACAGAAACCTTGTCTTTTCGAAAAGGAGACTACTACATCCCGATCGCTCAAAAAGGAGCGCGTTACTTGATGGAGACACTGGAACCGGAAGCACCAGACTCTTTTTTTAATTGGAACTTTTTTGACACCGTGCTCCAACAGAAAGAAGGTTTTTCGCCCTATGTTTTTGAAGATCTTGCCGCAGCCTTTTTAAAAAAAAATCCGGATATAAAAGAACAGTTGGAGGTAAAAAAAGCACAAGAACCTGCCTTTGCAAAAAACAGCTATGCGCAACTTGATTTTATTTTTAAGCAGACCCCCCATTACGAAAAAGCACATACAATGATTCCTGTCTTTCGAGTTCTAAAACAATAAACATATGAAAAAGAGCCTTCTTCTTGCCTTACTGCTAGCCTATACTGTTAGCTGTACAAAAACACCCGTAAAACAACAAGCATTTAACGCCGTGCAATGGCAAGCCAAAGACGGTAAAGACTATATTTATAGAGCAGCAATACTAGACAATGTGTTGTACAATGACACGATTAGAACACTTGACAAGACCCAATTGTTACAATTGCTTGGCGAACCAGATTACATTCGCGCAGCACACCTCTACTATAGAATTAATGAAACACGGGTGGGAAGCTGGACACTACACACCAAAACAATGGTGGTAAAACTAACCGAAGACGAAAAAATAGCCTGGATTAAAGTACATGAATAAACACCCGTTAAAATCTATACAACACACAGAAATACGTCTCGCAACCACAGAAGACGCAATACACATCGCCCTATTAGGGAGGATTACGTTTACAGAAACTTTTGGGCATTTTTTTAAAGACCCTACTGATTTGTTAACCTACTACCGCAAGACCTTTTCTGTTGAAAAAATACGTACCGGACTGCAAAACCCACAAAACGTTTTCTTTATTGCTTTTGTAAACGAGCTCCCTGTTGGCTACGCCAAATTAAAAAAAGACTCACAGACCGAATTTCTCAATAACGAGCACACCTGTCAGTTGCAAAAAATCTATGTCTTAAAAGATTTTCTTTCTATAAAAATAGGATTTCAGCTACAAAACATGCTCTTAGAAAAAGCAACAGCGCTGCAATTTAAAACCATTTGGCTATCCGTTCTTGAAAGCAACGAAAGAGCCGTGAACTTTTACAAGAAGAGCCAGTTCAAACAAATTGGTACTCATGATTTTCAAATTGGAAAAGAAAATTTCGAGTTTATTGCCATGGCGAAAAAACTGTAAAGAAGTCGCTTCAAAAACAAAATCTAAACAACTATTTTCTTCCTTATTTGCTGCTTGTACGCCGTTGGTGTAGACTTTTTAATGCTTTTAAACTTTCTGTTGTAATTAGAAATATTTTTAAAGCCACATTGATAGGCTATTTCTGCTATTGAAAATTCATTGTTTTTCGCTAACAACTTACACGAATTCTCTATTCTTATTTCTGTTAAAAACTGAATAAAAGTCTTATTTGTACGTTGTTTAAAATACCTGCAAAAGGCATTTGGTGTCATTGCAGCAACATTAGCCACTTCTACTAAAGATATATTTTGGTGGTATTTATTTAATATTAATTCAAAGACTGCACTCATCCGCTTTCCTTCATTATCAGAATACAGTTTCTTTTTAGAAAAAGACGCTACTGTTTTATAATCTGATTCAAGAAGGGTTTCAAGAATTTCAAGGAAATTAATAAATCGTTTTAATTTATTACTTTTTGTAATCCCGAGAAATTTATCTTGAAGTTGCTGCTGTGGATTTCGAAGTTTAAGCCCTAACTCTGCTTTAGACAAAAAGTGCTTTATTCTCTGAAAATCAGGCAACTCAAAAAAATCTTTCCCAAAACTATCTAATGAAAAAAACAACGAAACCATAACTGATACCGGTGCAAGATCTTCATCACTCTTAAGCACATGAGGTACATTACTTCCAAAGATTAAAATATCATTTGGCTCAAAATGCTCAATGGTATCACCAACAAGAAAAGTTCCTTTTCCAGAAACAACATATGACAACTGAATTTCAGGGTGCTGATGTAGCTTGTCATAAAAAACAAGCCCTTCATATTGCTCCACAATTAAGGTGTCTAAAGATAATTTAGGTATTTTAAAGGGTAAAACTTTCATAATAACATCTTACATGTTGAAATTTGTATAAAATTAGTGAAAAATAATTAACAAACTCCATTTTAAGGATAAAATACTATCAATAGAAGGTAATCTTACTAGTACAGAATGTATTACATACCTCTATCTTTGTGAGAGATAAAAAACACAAGTACTATGATTATTGATTGGAAAGGCGTTATGCCTGCAGTAACTACCAAATTTACAAATGAAGACACGTTGGATTTGGTTAATTTTGAAGTAAACATCAACGCACAATTAGAAGCGGGCGTACATGGAATTATTCTTGGCGGAACTTTAGGGGAAGCAAGCACGCTTACCGACGAAGAAAAAAGAACCTTGATAAAAGAAACAGTCCGTATTGTAAAAGGACAAGTGCCTGTAATTATAAATATTGCAGAACAAAGTACCGCCGATGCAATAGCTTCAGCACGTAAGGCAAAAGAAGATGGCGCTTCTGGATTGATGATGTTGCCTCCGATGCGTTACAAAGCAGACGATAGAGAAACGATTACGTATTTTACAAAAGTAGCGAACAGTACAACGTTGCCAATTATGATCTACAACAATCCAGTAGATTATGGCATTGAAGTTACCTTAGACATGTTTGAAGAACTGGCAGCATGTAAAAACATACAAGCGGTAAAAGAGTCTACCAGAGATATTTCTAATATTTCGAGAATGAAAACTCGTTTTGGAGATCGTTTTGCTATTTTAAGCGGAGTAGATACACTTGCTTTAGAAAGTTTACTAATGGGTGCCGATGGTTGGGTTGCAGGATTGGTTTGTGCGTTTCCAGCAGAAACAGTGGCAATTTACAAACTAGCAAAAGCAGGTAAAACACAAGAAGCTATAGCGATTTATCGTTGGTTTTTACCATTGCTAGAGTTAGATATAAATACTAAATTAGTGCAAAATATTAAGTTGGCAGAAGTAGCCACAGGAATAGGAACGGAAAATGTACGGGAACCGCGTTTACCATTGGTTGGTGAAGAACGAATAGAGGTTTTGGCAATTATTAAAAACGGATTGAAAAACAGACCAACGTTACCAGCATATAAGCAGTTATAAAAAGCAATGCTGAATTGAGTTCAATAGCTCATACATAGAAGCGCATTTAAAAAGAGTAAAAACAACATGATTACAGGAAAAAATTATATCGGAAACACACTTTCAGCAGATGGAAGTAAAACATATACAACGTTCAATCCGCAAAAAAACATTGAAAACACTGTTGTTTTTACAGAGGCAACTTCGGATGAAATTAATGAAGCAGCTCTATTGGCCTCTAAGGCTTTTCAGATATATCGTGAAAAATCAGGAAACGATAAAGCTTCTTTTTTACGAGCAATTGCTGAAGAAATAGAAGCGTTGGGAGAAAAATTAATTGAAGTCTACACATCAGAATCTGGTTTGCCGGCAGGAAGAGCCATGGGAGAACGAGGAAGAACAGTAGGGCAATTAAGAGCGTTTGCAGCACATTTAGAAGAAGGCTCTTGGATAGCGGCAAGTATTGATACGGCACAACCAGATCGTCAGCCAATACCAAAGATGGATTTACGAAAAGTACTAGTTCCCTTAGGGCCCATAGTGGTTTTTGGTGCTTCCAATTTCCCCTTAGCATTTTCTACAGCTGGTGGAGATACTGCAAGTGCTTTAGCTGCAGGTTGCCCAGTACTTGTAAAATCGCATCCTATGCATGCAGGAACTGGAGAACTGGTTGCAGGAGCAATTATTAAAGCCGCAGAAAAAACAGGAATGCCAAATGGCGTATTTTCAAATTTAAATAGTAGCGGAATAGAAGTGGGACAAGAATTGGTACAACATCCAGCAGTAAAAGGGGTTGGCTTTACAGGAAGTATTAGAGGAGGCAGAGCCTTGTTTGATTTGGCAGCTAACAGACCAGAACCCATTCCCGTTTTTGCAGAAATGGGAAGTGTAAATCCGGTGGTTATCTTACCTGAGGCACTACAAGAAAAAGCTTTTGATTGGGCTAAAACTTACGCAGGTTCGATTACGTTGGGGGCTGGACAGTTTTGTACAAACCCAGGATTGTTATTAGCAATTAAAAGTGACCAATTACATCAGTTTTCTCAAGTATTGGCAGAAGAAATTGTAAAAACAGAACCTACTTGTATGTTACACCCAGCTATTGTTGGGGCTTATGAAAGAAATAAAACCAACATGGTTTCTCGAAACGAAATCAACGTTTTAGCAGAGTACTCTCAAGAAGTAAAAGCCAATTATGGGCGCCAAATAGTTTCAAAAGTTGATGGAAAAACATTTTTAGAAAACCCAGCCTTACATCAGGAAGTTTTTGGACCATTTTCTTTGCTAGTTGAATGTGAAGACAAACAACAATTAGAACAAATTATAGGACAATTAGAAGGGCAATTAACAGGAACTATTATTGCGACTGATACAGAAATTGCAAACAGTGCTACTCTTATAGCCGCATTACAAAATAGAGTGGGTAGAATTATTTTTAACGGTGTACCAACTGGAGTAGAAGTTTGTCCGTCTATGTTGCATGGAGGACCGTATCCAGCATCTACAGATGCAAGATTTACAGCCGTTGGTGTAGACTCTATAAAGCGTTGGGTACGCCCTTTTAGTTTTCAATCTTGGCCGAACAACTTATTGCCCGATGCGCTGAAAAACGAAAATCCACTTGAAATTTCAAGAACTGTAAATGGTGTAAAAACGACCGGTAAAATATAAGACATGAAAATAATTAAACTCTTCGGGTTTTTAATAATAGTAAGTTTTATCGCTTGCAAAAACACTTCTTCAAGTGATCAATTGCAATCTTTAATAGCAACTTATGAAGAACCCAGAGAGTATGGTTTTAAAAAAAATGAATCTGTAGAAAATACGATACAATATTATCGAGCAGAAGCAAAATTCGCTACAATCCTAAAACAGAAATTAGCAGTTTTTTCACCAGAAGGCTTGTCAGAAACGGCTCAAATCTCTATAGAATTACTACTCTTCGTGTTGCAAGAAAAAATAGACCAACATCGGTTTAAAATGTACTTGAACCCAATAACAAACGAAGTTGCTTTCCATTTAAATTTAAGCCGAATGGGAAACAAAACGTTTAAAAACAAGAAACAAGTACATGAGTATTTGGAGCAATTGAATGCATTACCAAAAAAGGTTACTTATAATTTAAACCTGCTAAGAGCTGGAATTGAAGAAGGAATATCACAACCCAAAGCCGTTTTCACTAAGTATGAGTATACGTATGATAAACACATTGTTGCAGAGGTAACAAAAAGCGAGTTCTACAAACCTTTTCACCGCCTACCCAAATCATTTTCAAAAGAGCTAAAAGACTCAATTATTACAGTAGCCAAAATTAGCGTTCAGAAAAATGCGGTGGAGCAATACAAAAAAATTAAGGTTTTTTTCGAAACAGAATATTTTCCGAATACTCGAAAAGGCTTAGGAGTCTCAACGGTGCCCAATGGAAATGATTTTTATCAAAATAGAATCAATTTTTATACGACTAGCGATCAGTATACCGCTGATGATATTTATGCAATTGGCTTAGAAGAAGTAGCTAGAATCAAGGCAGAAATGCAACAGATTATTGAGGAGTTGGGATTTAAAGGAAGCTTTACTAGTTTTTTAAAATTCTTACGAACCGACAAACGATTTTTTGCAAAAACACCTAAAGAACTATTGATGTTTGCAAGAGATGTTTCAAAAAGAATTGATGGTCAATTGCCAAAATTTTTCAAGACATTACCTCGAAAACCATATGGAGTTGCGCCTGTTCCCGATGCCATAGCACCCAAGTACACAAGCGGAAGGTATTTGCCGCCAAAAAATGAAACAAGCGCAGGACATTATTGGGTAAACACCTATGATTTACCGAGTAGAACGTTGTATACAATTCCGGCGTTAACAGCACACGAAGCTGTGCCAGGACATCATTTACAAATGTCGTTGAACAACGAGTTGCCCAAAACCATTCCGAGTTTTAGAAGAAACTTGTACCTTTCTGCTTATGGAGAGGGCTGGGGTTTGTATTCAGAAGCCTTGGCAGATGAAATGGGAATCTATACCACGCCTTATGAAAAGTTTGGAAAGCTTACTTATGAAATGTGGCGTGCATGTAGATTGGTTGTAGATCCAGGCGTGCATGCAAAAGGATGGACACGGCAACAAGTGATTTCATACATGTCAGAAAACACAGCCTTGTCTATTCACGAAATTACCACAGAAACAGATCGGTATATTTCTTGGCCTGGTCAAGCAATTTCGTATAAAATTGGAGAAATTAAAATAAAGCAGTTACGTGCGAAAGCTGAAAAAATATTAGGCGATAAGTTTGATATTAGGACCTTTCATGAAGTGCTATTGTCAGAAGGAACCGTAACCTTATCAATCTTAGAAAAAAGAGTTGATAGTTATATAGAAAAACAGCAGAATGAGTCGTAGTATATTTTCTTGTATTGACGCACACACGTGTGGAAACCCTGTTAGGGTAGTAGTTGAGGGAGGTCCCGATTTAAAAGGGGCAACCATGAGCGAAAAACGGCAACACTTTTTAAAAGAATACGATTGGATTCGAAAAGGATTGATGTTTGAGCCTCGTGGACACGATATGATGAGTGGAAGTATTTTATTTCCGCCTCACAATCCAGAAAACGATTTTGCCATTCTATTTATCGAAACTTCTGGTTGTTTGCCAATGTGTGGACATGGAACCATCGGAACCATTACCATTGCAATAGAAGAGGGATTGATAACCCCTAAAATTCCTGGAAAAATTAAAATGGAAGCACCTGCTGGCTTGGTTGAAATTGAATATCAACAAACAGGAGACAAAGTAGATTGGGTAAGACTCACAAACGTAAAAAGTTATTTAGCTGCTGAAGGACTGACTATAGATTGCCCAGAATTAGGAGAAATCATTTTTGATGTTTCTTATGGAGGGAATTACTATGCGATTATAGATCCGCAACAAAATTTTTCAGGTATTCAAGATTTTACTGCTAATAAAATTATCCAATACAGCCAGGAAGTGCGCAAGCGTATCAATAAAAAATATCCTGAGATGTTTATCCATCCTGAAAATGAAACCATCCGAGATGTGAGTCACCTGTTATGGACAGGAACACCATTGGACCCTAAATCATCAGGAAGAAATGCAGTGTTTTATGGTGACAAGGCCATAGATAGGAGCCCTTGTGGCACAGGAACCTCAGCGCGAATTGCACAATTACACGCGAAAGGAAAGCTTCAAAAAGGAGAAGAATTTATCCATGAAAGTTATATAGGCAGTAAGTTTATTGGCCGTATTGAAGAAGAAACTACTCTAGACGGAAAAAAGGCTATTATACCAAGTATTCAAGGTTGGGCAAAAGTATTTGGACACAATACAATCTGTATTGATACAGAAGATGATCCGTATGCACTCGGATTTCAAGTGATTTAAATTCAGGCTTTAATGAGTAAAAATGTAGTAATTATAGGAGGCGGAATCATAGGGTTAAGCACGGCATATTACCTTCAAAAAGAAGGGCATCAAGTGACCGTAATTGACAAGTCTGATTTTTCTAGTGGAGCATCGTATGTAAATGCTGGCTATATAACGCCGAGTCATATCATTTCTTTGGCAGCTCCTGGGATGATTACTAAAGGAATCAAGTGGATGTTCAATTCGGCGAGTCCATTTTATGTAAAACCACGATTGGATCCCGATTTTTTGAAATGGGTTTGGGCTTTTAAAAAATCAGCAACTGCTTCAAAAGTTAAAAAAGCAATTCCCGTAATTAAGGACATCAATTTGCTAAGTAGAGATTTGTATGAAGACATAAAAGCATCCAACGATTTCAACTTCCATTATCAACGAAAGGGATTGTTGATGTGTTATCAGTCTGATAAAGTAGGTGAAGAAGAGTGGAATGTTGGTAAAAGAGCCATTGAAGAAGGCTTAGACGTTAAAAATTTATCAGCAGCAGAAGTTAAAAAACTAGAACCAAATGCCAATTTAAATATACAGGGAGCAGTCTATTTTAATTGTGATGCCCATATGACACCAAGCGATTTTATGTCAGAAATGAGGACCTATTTAAGATCGAAAGGCGTCGTATTCTTTGCCAATGAGGAAGTCAAAGATATTGAAATCTCTAATGCGGTGATTTCAAAAGTAATTACAGATAAGCAAGAGCTTTCTGCAGATGAGGTGGTGTTGGCAGCAGGAAGTTGGAGTCCATTGATGACAAAGAAATTAGGAATTAAAATTCCCATTCAAGCAGGAAAAGGCTATCGAATTAATGTGGAACGAGAAACCAACATTACCATTCCGGCTATTTTATGTGAAGCCAAAGTAGCAGTTACTCCAATGAATGGTTTTACGCGTTTTGCAGGAACTATGGAAGTTGCAGGAATCAATCATACAATCAATCCGGGTCGTGTACGTGCCATTGCGAATGCTGCCAGCCTTTTTTATACGGATTTAGAAATTACTTCAGAAGAAAAAGCCGCAGTACAATGTGGTTTGCGTCCATGTTCTCCAGATGGATTGCCTTATATTGGAAAATCGTCAAAATGTAAAAACCTAACCATTGCAACAGGCCATGCGATGATGGGTTGGAGTTTAGGGCCTGCAACTGGTAAATTGGTTGCAGAGGTTATTTCAGAGAAAAAGACTACATTAGATTTAAATCCATTTCACCCAGACAGAACATTTTAACATGAGATACGAACCGATTCCGAAGGCATTATTCATAAAGAACAGAAACCTTTTTACATCTAAAATGAACGCGAATACAATTGCTGTTTTAACCTCTAACGATGTAAAACATAACAATGCAGACGATGTGATGGGCTTTGTTCAAAACAACGATTTATTTTATCTTTCTGGAATAGACCAAGAGGAAACAATATTGGTTGTATACCCTGATGCGTATAAAAAAGAGAATCGTGAAATTTTATTTATAAAAGAAACCAACGAACATATTAAAATTTGGGATGGTGAAAAATTAAGTAAAGAACAGGCAACAAGAGTTTCAGGAATTACGCGTGTAGAGTGGATTCAAGATTTTGAAATGACCTTGCAATACATGGCTTTTGAGGCTGATGGTTTTTACCTGGGGCATAATGAACATTTAAAAAGAGTCACCAAAGACCAAGAAACACAACAGGATAGAATGATTGCTTGGTGCAAAAAAAAATACCCTTTGCACGAATACCACCGTGCAGCAAAAATTACACGCGAATTAAGGCCTATAAAATCTAAGGAAGAGATTGCATTGATGCAACAAGCCGCAGACATCAGTGTTGGCTCATTTAAACGTGTTTTAAAGGTTTGTAAGCCGAATATGAAGGAATATGAGCTAGAGGCAGAATTGACCTATAATTTAACAAAAGCTGGCGCCTCGCATCACGCGTTTCAACCGATCGTTGCTTCTGGAAAAAATGCCTGTGCATTGCATTACAATACCAATGATGCTATTTGTAACGATGGTGAAATGATTTTGATGGATTTTGGTGTGTGTTATGCCAATTACAATAGCGATACCACACGTTGTTTTCCTGTGAATGGAAAATTTTCAGCACGACAAAAAGAAGTATACACCTCCGTTTTACACTGCTTGAAAGAAGGAAGCAGCTTCTTGAAACCAGGAATTACATCTTCAGATTACGAAGCTAAAATGGCGCGCTTAGTAGAAACTCAATTGATTAAATTAGGACTGCTAGATGCAACAGAGGTTGCCAATCAAGATCCCGAAAAACCGCTGTACAAAAAGTATTTCATGCATGGAACAGCGCATCATATTGGCTTAGACGTGCATGATGTGGCGTTGTATTCACGTCCTTTTGAAGCTGGAATGGTCTTGACTTGTGAACCCGGAATTTACATTCCAGAAGAAGAAATTGGTTGCCGATTGGAAAATGATTATTTAATCACAGAAGAAGGAAATATCAATTTAACAGCTGCAATGCCAATTGAAATTGAAGAGATTGAGGCATTAATGCATCATTAAAATGAAACTGGGTTACAAATTTTAAAGGCTGATGAAAGTTATGATATAGCTTGGTCTGTTAAATTAAATAAAAAAATAAGATGCAAATAGTAACATTCGTAGGTTTTACATTATTAGTCGCTTTAATTTCCTATTTAAAAACTAGAAAAACAGACGAAGGTTCTTCAGATGGTTATTTTCTAGGTGGTCGTAGTTTAACGGCGGGTGTAATTGCCGGGTCATTATTACTTACCAACTTATCTACCGAACAAATTGTTGGATTAAACGGAGCTGCATATCAAAACGGATTATCTGTAATGGTTTGGGAAACTCTAGCTGCTATAGCCATGGTGGTTACAGCCATGTTTTTATTACCTCGGTACTTAAAAGGGGGTTTAACAACGGTTCCAGAGTTTTTAGCAAAACGATTTGATGTTACTACAAAAACATTAACATCTGTCTTGTTTTTATCTGGTTATGTTGTTGTTCTACTACCTGTGATTTTATATTCTGGTTCTTTAGCTATTAGCGGCATGTTTGACATACCAGAATTATTAGGAGTTACACATACACAATCTATCTGGATTTGTGTTTGGGGAATTGGAGTTATTGGGTCTATCTATGCAGTGTTTGGGGGGTTAAAAGCTGTTGCTGTTTCAGACTCTATCAACGCTGTAGGGTTGTTAATTGGTGGTGTTTTAATTCCAATATTTGGTTTAATGATGATTGGTGATGGTAGTATTCTAGACGGACTTTCAATATTAACTACAGAAAACCCGGATAAGTTTAAATCTATGGGGGGGGCAACAGATCCTGTGCCATTCTATACCATCTTTACAGGTATGATGTTGGTGCAATTATTTTACTGGGGAACAAACCAACAAATTATTCAAAGAGCACTTGGTGCTAAAGATTTAAAAGAAGGTCAAAAAGGATTGTTATTAGCGTCATTCATAAAAATACTAGGCCCAATAATTGTCGTTTTACCAGGTTTAATTGCTTATCATCTATTTGAAGGAAACTTAGAAAGTGCAGACAGTGCGTATCCAATGTTGGTGAAAAAAGTATTACCTACTCCTTGGGTAGGTTTCTTTGCCGCAGTATTGTTTGGAGCTATTTTAAGCTCTTTTAATAGTGTTTTAAATAGTTCGGTAACATTGTTTGGTCTTGATGTTTACAAACAACATATCAATAAAGACGCAGATGAAAAAACAGTAGTAAAATACGGTAAAACATTTGGAGT
>Ga0209035_10000161_pt1 | contig 26851 bp, 26 predicted proteins | sample MarorgKNORR_S2LV_6_FD_188220 | JGI IMG/M metagenome (GOLD analysis project Ga0209035, IMG submission 188220) | Marine microbial communities from the Southern Atlantic Ocean, analyzing organic carbon cycling - AAIW_A/KNORR_S2/LV (SPAdes) (version 2) | ecosystem: Environmental > Aquatic > Marine... | reverse complement strand
AGCTTCAATTAAAGAGTTTGAAAAGCCTTCATATCTAGAGGGGAGCAGGTAAGCATTACAGTGTTGATAAAAAAATGACGGGTCGAGTTCGCCGTGTAAAGTAACGATTTCTTGATATTTAGAATTACTTAATAATTTTTGAAAATATTCAAATTCATCACCAGCACCGCAAACATGAAAATGAATTTTTTTAGCCAATGCATTATCGAGACAGTCGAGGGCACTAAAAAAAATATCATAGCCTTTTTGATGTTTGAAAGAGCCTACCAATAGAAAATTAATTTTAGATAAGTTGATTGCTTGAGTTAAATCAGGCATTAAAATATCATTTTCAGCGGCAGAATCAACTCCGTTATGTATTACCAGATATTTATTGATGCTTTTATGAAAATTGAAGAAATTTATGAAATCTTTTCTCATAAGCTCTGATTGAAAAACTATTTTCTTAGAAAAAATAGTTAATAAAAGATAAAAAAGCTTATGCCCAAAAAACTTTAATGTGCGTGTGTTGATTTCTTGGCTGATAGTATTTCCAAGTCTGGATATTAAAGTTGTGGTGGGATGAAAAATCTTAAATACTAATCCTAATTTATTTGAATTTACAGTGGTAGTCAGTTTCAATTTATTGCCCTTAGAAAGTTTAGAGAGTAAAAAAAAATTTTGTATAAAGCTACTCTTTTCCTCAATTACCAACATCTTGTTTTTAGAGTCAAAATTTTCATGCAATCTTCTAAAAAAATTTTGCGCCCCATGCTTTCTTGAGTCAGGGATAATAAATACATAAAAATTATTTTTATTAAGATTGCTAAGCATCTTGTAAGCGAGCAAGTTCATCTGACTTTAAAATAGCTGTTTCAAAGTCTGGATATTCTTCAATTTTTCCATCCTTAAAAATAGCAATCTTATCAACACCTTTTAATAACTCTAAATCATGGGTAACTAAAATAATTAATTTATCAGCTTTGTATCTTCTAAGGTTATCAATGAATAGTTTTTTATTTATATTATCAAGGGCGCTAGTTGGCTCATCAAGAATAATGAGATCAGAGTCTAATTTTGCTATTGCTCGAGCCAAGCCTATCCTCTGTAACTGACCTTCACTAAAATCATCTTGAGTGTATTGCTTTAAAAGATCTGAGCTTAAATTTAAAAAATCTAAATTTACCACCTTAAATGCCTCCTCTAATGAAGCATTTTCTGCATTAAATAAGATATTCATCTCTAAGTTTGCTTTGAATAAAGCAGTTGAGGGTGGTGCATATGAGATTTTTTTAAACCAATCAGAATTATCAAAAAGCCTGGAGGAACTTTCATTAACATTAATCAGTCCAGATGACTGCTCTTGAAGGCCCATTAAAATATCTAAAAAAGTTGACTTGCCTGCTCCAGAATGACCAGTGATACCTATGATTGTTCCTCTCTCCAAGCAAATAGAAATATTGTTAATTGCTGGAGTGGCAGCGCCTTTGTAAGAAAACGAGATATCCTCAAACTGAATTTTATTTATTTGGTTATATGACTCTCTATGCTCTGTGCCTTCTATATTTTCAGAACTCGAATATAAAATATTTATAATATTTTCTAGAGAATAAATGTTACCCCTGATGGTAGAAGATGATAGATACAGCACTTGTAATGATGGGAGAAGTTTAAAGGCGCTAAATAAAAAAATACTTAACTTAGGGATTGTTTCTGAAACATTGATCTCAGAAGAGAAGCTAAAGTAAATAAAAAAAACGGCTCCAACTAAGATGCAAGTTTCTACTAGATATCTAGGCAACAGAGCTATGTTCAAGTTCTGGCGATAAATAGATCCCCATTTTTGACTAGCAACATGAAAACCAGACAAAAAATAGCTCTCATTGCCCCATATTTTAATTTGCTTCATTGATACAAAAACATCATTTAAAAAGTCCAATCTCTCTTCATGGGCAGCAGTTAATAATTCTGAATTTTTATATAGCCTTTGCCTAAAAAGTAAATACATCAAAATATAAATGATAGAAAGAAATAGGAAGAATGCTGCTGTGAGTTTTATATCTACAAAGAGCAAACCAATAATAATAAAAGAGGTAGTGATAATACTTTTATTTATCATTAACAGAGGTACTAAGAAATTTTGCGTGACTCTTGATGTCTCTTGATAAATCTCATTTATCATTTTATTTTTCGAAGTTTCCAGGTAGAAAGGCCATTTTTGAAAAATATAATGTCTAAAGAGTTTATTACCCAAAATTACACCAGACTGCGTTGCAATCCTTGACAGTAAAATCACAGAAAAGGCAGAAATAAATCCTCCTAGTAAAATGATCAACCCTGTTGTCATAACCACGATTATAAAAAATACATCAAAATCTTTTATGCCAAGCATGTTGTAGACCATTAAGACGTATTCATTGCCCAAGGAATCTGAACCAGATGTCGCTATAAATATTAATGGACCAAGAAGAAAGATGCCCCCTAGCTCAAATATACTTGAGATTAAAAAGGCAAATTGTGCAATTGATGTCTGTTTTTTTCTGTCCTTGGTGGATTCAAAAAAAATATCAAGATTTTTAAGGTAGTTAATCATTTTTAATTTTTGAGAGAAAACTTGATACTAATACAATTTGATAATCTAACTCTGTTGATATAGTTTCTAAGGAAATAAAAATCATTTTTTTCTTTATTTACCAAGATTAATATTATAAAAATCAACGTACCAGTCTAGAAAATTTTTGACCCCTTCCTCTACTGAGATAGATGGTTGATATCCGTAATCACTTTCAAGACGAGAAGTATCACAAAAAGTATTAGGAACATCGCCAGGTTGCAATGGCTGAAAATCTTTATCTAGCTCCTTACCAAAATATTCTTCAATATTCTTAATAAAATCCATTAAATGTACCTGCTCCCCCCTTCCTATGTTTAAAACTCTCCAAGGAGCAGAACTTTCAGCTGGAGAAAGTACATTTTCTCTTTTTTGAAAGCTATCTGGTGAATTATTTATGACAGACAGAATGCCATCAATTATGTCATCTATATATGTAAAATCTCTAGAATGATCACCATGATTATTAATCTTAACGACCGAGCTTTCTATCATAGCTTTTGTAAACTTAAATAAGGCCATATCCGGCCTTCCCCAAGGGCCATAAACTGTAAAGAACCTCAAACCAGTTGTATTGATGTTATACAGATAGGAGTAAGTATGCGCCATTAGCTCATTACTTTTCTTTGTAGCGGCATATAGGCTTATGGGATGATCTACGGAATCTAATTCGCTAAAGGGAATTGATGGATTTAATCCATATACTGAGCTTGAAGATGCATATATCAAATGTTCAACATCTTGAGTTTTAGAGAGTTCTAAGATATTGAGAAAGCCTCTAATATTTGCATCAATATAAACATGAGGGTTGGTTATAGAGTATTGAACCCCAGCTTGAGCTGCTAAATTTACCACAATTTCAAATTGATAATCTTTAGCAAGCTTGTTCATCTCAACATCATCTGAAAGATCAATTAGGTGAAATGTAAAATTTGTGCTTTCAAGCAATATATCTAACCGAGATTTTTTTAAGCTTACATCATAGTAATCATTTAGATTATCCAATCCGTGAACCTGGAAACCTAATTTAAGCAAAGATCTTGATAAGTGAAAACCAATGAATCCTGCTGCTCCAGTAATTAATATCTTCTTCATAAGCTTAGTGAATCAATAGAATTTCCAAAAGAAGATTTCACATCAAAGAATACTCCATTTTTTGCCTGTAAGTCTTCAAAGTATTTAGATCCTAATTTGAGCAATACGTCATGAGGGGAGCTCAAGATAATTAAGTGATATTTTTTGGATGTTGGTATTTTTTTTAACACCTTTACTTTTTTATGCAAGCCAAGATCTAGCTTGGCAATATCTATTAACGGATCATATGCATCAACACTTTTAAAGGACTTGCTAAGTATGTTTAGGACATCTAGTGATTTAGAGTTTCTTATGTCTGGGCAATTCTCTTTAAATGTTAGTCCCACAACTAAAGCTGATAAGTTCTTAGGTGATAGCTTAGATTTTTTTAAGGACGCAATAGATTCTTTCACTATGTAATGAGGCATATATTCATTTGTTTCCCTTCCAGATAATATCATTTTTGGATGAAACCCAATTTCACTTGCTTTGTGGGTGAGATAATAAGGATCAACGCCTATACAATGCCCACCAACAAGGCCTGGCTTGAAGTCATTAAAGTTCCACTTCGTTTTTGCTGCGCTTAACACTTCATTTGTATCAATTTTTAGTAAATTAAATATCTGTGAAAGCTCATTTATTAAAGCAATATTTATATCCCTTTGAGTATTCTCAATTACTTTAGCTGCTTCTGCGACTTTGATTGAAGACGCTTGGTATGTTCCAGCCTTAATTATTTTTGAATATATATTGTTCACTCGCATGAGAGTCTTTTTATTAGAACCACTAACTATTTTAATTATAGAGGTAAGCGTATGAATTTTATCGCCTGGATTAATTCTTTCGGGACTATAACCTACACAAAAATCATCTTGATAGATGAGATTAGAGGTTTTTTCTAGCAATGGAACACAATGATCTTCTGTGAGTCCGGGGTAAACTGTTGACTCAAAAATAACTAAGTTTCCTTTTTTTAGTAGCCCTCCAACCAGTTTACATGCTTGATTAATAGGATCTAAATCAGGCAGTTTATTTTTTTTGATAGGGGTTGGAACAGAAACTATATATGTAGAACACTCTTCTATGTCCTGAGTGCTACATGTCAGATTTTTAGATATCTTATTAAGTTGTTTTGCATTGAGTTCTCCGGTTATATCAATACCTTTCTTAAGGGCTTTAACTCTGGATTTAGAGATATCAAACCCAATAGTGGTAAATTTCTTAGCCAGCTCATACATCAATGGTAGGCCTACATAACCCAAGCCAATTACAGCAATTTTCTCTTTACTCTCAGAAGACTTCATAGCTAAACAATAATAAGATTTTTGGCTATTATAACCTTTAGATTAAAAGATATTCCTTTAAATGCTAATTAAAAATTGAAGCTTAGTGAATTCAAAAAAATATTACAATAATAGTGATCCAGGTATATAAAAAAGACTTTTTTAAAGAAATTTTCAGCTTTCATGAAAGTTATTATTCAAGAGAGGCTGGGACTCAATCCATATCTATTGAAGGGATATACTGAGATGGGTGGATATAGTTAGATGAATAAGAAAGGCTTTTAGATTTTTCCTAATTTTTCAGAGTTATCTTTTACCCATCTACTTAATTCCTCGTTTGTCATCCAGTGGTCATTGGTTGCACTGTCGTATACAAAGTCTTCGGGAACTTTTTTTCCTTTCTTAATACGATGGGAGTCTTCATCCCAACCATTAATCATGGGAAGAATTTTATAATATCCCTCATAATCATAGGTTGATGCAGAATCTCCTTCGCCAATCATCTGTTCATGTAATTTTTCTCCTGGGCGAATTCCAACTTCTACCTGCTCAGCATCAGGAGCTATAACTGATGCTAAATCTGTCACCTTCATTGAAGGGATTTTTTTTACATATATCTCTCCTCCTTCCATATCTTCAAAAGCATGCCAAACTAGTTCAACGCCTTCTTCTAAAGAAATCATGAATCTTGTCATTCTGCTATCAGTAATTGGGACTGTACCAGTTAATTTTTTTTCATCAAAAAAAGGAATTACTGATCCTCTTGAGCCCATAACATTACCATATCTAACAACTGAAAATTTTGTAGCATGCTCTCCAGAATATGCATTTGCAGCAACAAAAAGCTTATCAGAAGCTAATTTCGTAGCACCGTAAAGATTAATTGGACTGCTTGCCTTATCAGTTGAAAGAGCGACCACACCCTTAACATCACAGTCAATGCAAGCATCTATTAGATTCATTGCACCATTAATATTTGTCTTGATGCACTCAAATGGATTATATTCAGCAGTCGGAACAATTTTAGTTGCAGCAGCATGAACAACGTAATCCACTCCATCTAAAGCCCTATACAATCTCTCTCTATCCCTAACATCTCCAATAAAAAAACGAACCCGTTCATCATCTTGAAAAGATTTTGCCATCTCCCATTGCTTCATTTCATCTCTGGAAAAAATAATTATCTTCTTAGGATTGCTCTTAAGGAGGGTCATTGGTACAAAAGTATTTCCAAATGATCCTGTGCCACCTGTAATTAAGATAGTTGAATTAGCTAATTGATTGTTCATTTTATTATGTAAGTCTTAAATTTATATACAAATAATGTTAATTAACTTCATTATATATTTTTTTGTACTTTGTATCTGCATACCACTTAATCTTTTCTTACGAGACTAAAGGGTATGTTTAGAGGCCGGAATAGACAATAAGTAGAAGGTTTGTTCATTATGAGTAGTTTTGCTAATTTTGGCTTTAACTTTGCATGATTTTAGAAGATCATTTTTTAGATTATCTACATATATAAAAGCTTGATCTGTTGAAGAGGTATTATTACCAGTAATATAAGACTTTAAGCTACTAGGGAAAAAAAGAAGGCTATTTTGGCGTTGATCAAATCCATCGAATAACTCATGGCAAAGATTTTTTGATTGCAGAAGATTCATCTGATTAAGCGCAACACTCCTTTGAGAGGCACTCAGATATTTGCTGCGACTTGCATAGTCAAAGTATTGATATGAAAGTTTATTATCTGGGGCTATTAAATTAAATTTTCTAGTATTTAAAATGCGGACTTTTCTTTGTCGTGGCGTCAGCACAAAAGGAAGGTCCTCTTCTGAAAAAACTTTTCTACTGTCTCCATATCGGTAGTCAGACCAGGCAATAAAAATATCCTTAGAATTGAAAGAGGATGGCGGGTAAAAAACTAAGTAATCATATTCATCGTAATTTTGTAAAAAAGCAGAGAATTGCTGCTCGCCTCTTGATGCCTCTCTATAAGATTCAAAATTAAAAGATGCTTTCAGACCAATCATAAAGGATAGTAATAGAATAATTGAGAGCACAGAAACGGAGTGAGATCTAAAAATTGTATTGAGCGCCTGTGGGACAAACAATACCAACATCCCCAATATAGGCAAATAATTTCTCAATGAGTACCCAAGAGATAAAAAGGAATGCTCATGAAACATATTAAAAAAAGAGATAATTGCAAGCATGGTGAGAAGAAAAGCAGATGTCTTTAGGTATAAATTAGCAATGGATTGAAAAACAATAAATTTATAAGCTTTGATTATCAAAAAAAATGAAATGGCGCACATAATCGTGAAAACTAATAGAGACAAGCTAGCGTTGAGAGAAAAAATATTTAAATCAGGGAGCATAAAACCATGATGAGTAAAAACATAGGGTATAAATGGGACTATTGGCCAGGCAAATAAGATAAATGAAATTCCTGTTACGGAGATTAAAATACATAATATTTTATATAAATTTCTTTGCTTGTAATTTGAGGCTGCTGGGCCAAGAATGAGTGAAACTAACAAGGGTAAAATTAGAATTATTGCTATATATTTAATAGCTAGGGCTAAGCCCAAAACACATGAAAATATAATCGCATAAAGAAAATTTCTTCGCTCCACCATATTTCCTAGTGAAATTATTAAAACTGATAATCCAAACAAGATACTATTTGGAGAAAGGTTATCAATTAAAAAAAACCCAGCTGGATATAAGAGCAATAAAAAAAGCAAAGCAAATGTAGATATTAAATCTTGCTTGAGAATCAATCTAGATCCAATGTAGATGCACATGCAGTTAACAAATAAAATAGTTGCTCTTGAGAAAATAATAACCTGCTCAGCAGAAAAGGGTTCTGAAAAAAAACTTAGGCTTAATGCAGAAATTTGATTAATTGGGATTCCTGGGTGAAGGAAATCCATAGAATGCCCGTTCACGATAGTGCTTACAATATTTGCAAAATAGTCTGGCTCTCCATCATACGCAGCACTTCCGCCAATACTTCCAATTAGATGATAAGGATATGGATGTAAGTTTGTTAACAGCAAGGCCAGCATTAGAAAAAAAGAGAAGACAAGGATCGGCTCAAAAAAAGAATAAAATTTAGAGTTGCTATTGATCATGAATTGATATAAAAATTGAAGAAGTTATCCTGCCTGCCTTAACTTAAAAATATATTTGAGGGTTCTTTTGATTAAATTAACACGATTTTTTAATGACCCGCCTCCGCCTTTTGCCTTGCCAAGTAATCGTTTTTTAAAATCAACTGGGAAAGAGTGAGAGGAAAATTTATTTCTTTTAGCTTGAATTAGCGCGAATAGATCTAGAGAGAAGTCATGAGGAGACCCAGTCTTTAAAAAAGATTCATAGAAAGTCCTGGAAAATATTTTTGGCTGCGCATTAATATCATTTAAATTCGATCTCAACAGAAATAGACTGCAGAGTTGCATGCCAAAAGTAAGAATAACATCAAGCAATGGCCGGCCAACCCTCTTTCCCTTGATTAATATCTTTGCCGAGGGATTGTCATCAAGCAATGACTGATATAATTGAAGCCCTAAAATCACATCATTGATATCAGTTTGCATATCCGCATGAGTCCAGGCCATCACATCATGCGTTGCAATATTAAGTCCAGCAATAATGTCATATCCATAACCTCTTCTTTCTTGCTGAAGAACAAGCTTAAAATTATCAGGATTTAAGCTATCAAACTCTTTCTTTAAGATCTGAGGGGTGGTATCTGTTGAACATCCATCAACAATAATAATCTCGAGCATAAAAGGAGACGTATAAACAATTTTTTTTAACTGCTCAATTACAAGCGGGATATTTTCTGGCTCATTAAAACATGGGATGACAAGAGAGATGTTTTCTATTTTTCTTTTGTCCATGGCTCTTCTTCATAAAAGTCTTTCCAATAGGCTATCGTTTTTTCATAATTTTCGTAATCCATAGGGGTTCCCCAACATAAATAGTTTACATCGCAATAAGTCACAACTTTGCTGCTATCAACATAGTATTGCAAAACCTTGTCAACATAATATTTTCCATCAAGAGTATCTTTATTCCAGATCATCTCCTCAAGATAATGCAAAAAAGTACGTGCGTTTTTAAACCAAAACATGCCTGTAGTTGCATGATCGTTCATCACGTTATCACTAATAGTTTTTTTGATAGATATATGCGTAATTCGGGAATTCAATGGGTCTAGTTCAGCCCAGCTGTGGGCTTCAGGGTTTTCAAAGATATTTTGATCATTGGTATGACTAATCATAATAGCATCGGATGTAGTTTTTAAGTTATTAAAAGTATCTAAGTCTATATCCATACCATTATCACAAGCACCAATAAATAACTCATCGTCAGAATCAAGGAATTCCCTGGCTAAGAAGCATCCAAAAGCCTGATCTAACATCACATGATCATGAATAAAAGTAGTATTTCCATACTTATTAAGGATAATGTTCTCAGTACCATTCTCTTCATGAAACGGTCTATCAACACAAATAATTTTATTTTGTTGATCATCTATGCCTGGTATGTCCTTCATGGCACAAAGAATCATTGGCAAAATATTTCCTGAATGACGATCCGTTGTTTCAATACATGCTTTATTAGTTACATATCCTGCATCGGTAAACCTAGACCCTTTGCCACCCATTGGGATTAAAATTATCATTTCTTAATTCCCTTAAACTGATTAATTTTTTTACTCCAGTACAGGTAATCGTCTAGGTCCTCTGGGGTACCCCATTGACAAAAGGATTGGACATTAGATGGGCACCAAACCTTCAAACCATCTTGTACTAAAAAATTAAATGGGAGGCTCATATAATACTCATTATTAATATGATCATTAGCATTTACCATCTGTTGGCAATATTTAGTTAGGATCGAAGAGTTTTTAAAATAGAATACTCCAGGTGAGTTAATATCTAGAGTTTTATCTTTATTCCAAGAATATTTTTCTTTAATTTCAATGAGATAATCTTGCGCATCAACATTACATGCTCCATATAAGTTTTGTTCAGGTAAGAGATGGGGATGAAATCCTGTATAGCATGGCATTGATCCATCACAGTCTCTTTGCAGAACTTCATGCTTGTATTGCTCATAATCCCAATGCATAAAAAAATCACAGTAGCTAATAATGATTGGTTTGTTTAGTGAAATAGCCTCTGCTGCCTTCAAAACATCCACTACAGGACCTTTTTTTTTCCAATCTTTGATACTGAAGATCGAAGCGTTAGGAGCAACCCTGTCTAGCTCTTGACGAAAGTAAGGTAATTCCTCTAGATGGCTTTCTCGACATATAAAAGTAATATTATCCTGATCACCTGGAAACATTTTTACAACCCATTCAATAATTGGTCTGCCGTGAACTTCTATGAATGGCTTAAGTCTAGAGTAACCTTTTTCTACAAATCTAGAGCCATAGCCAGTCATTGGGATGAGAATTTGAAAATCTTTTAGTTTTGCCATAAATCTGGTCTTTTTGTGCAAACAGCATCAATTTTCATGCTGCTAAGTTGGGATTTAAATTCTGGAATACGATTTTCAGAATGGTTCTGCAATTCTGGAGATACGATACAAATTTTAAAGTTAGCTTTTTTGATTTGATGATACACATCTATATTGAGTGCACATTTATTAAAACAATCAACCCAAACCCAGCCCGCTCGATCTTGAAATGCCAAAGCATACTCTAGCGGCTCAAATTCAGAGAACCTCACAGCAAAGTTATGTGGATTTAAATTTTTTCTTTCTTGTTGTAGAGTGTACTTAACCATAAATGGCATAGACATATCCAAAAAAAACCATTCTTTTATATTATATTTGTCCATTAAATCAATACATTGCTCTTCTATTCCCTCACTCTTTAAATTAAGGATAATTGGTCCATTATTCTCCCAATTACTAAGAAGTGTTTCTAATCTATCGGTATTATCTTGATGATGATTATAAGGATCATGATGAAGTATCAATTCATTTTTATGATACCTGACATCAACTTCAATACCATGGCGAGAAGGGACCGTTTTTAGCTCCTGGAGGGTATTAATTCTATGCTGGATAAAAATCATTTTCTTATTAAGTCTTGTCTATATTTCTCACTTTCCATATTTAAAAGTTTTGAAGCCTCTAGGCTTGGTAAAAAAATAGGATTAAGTCCCATATAAGAAATACTATCTAAAATATAGTTGTGTGCGCAGATAGTTTCCTGAGCACTCCTAGAGCCAAGGATTTCATTTCCTGCTAAAGTGTAAACAACCTGATCTGGAAATAAAATTTTAGATGGGTCAGCATTTAATACATATGATTCCATTTCATTGAAATGTAGAGCTGGTAAATTGAAAGTATTAACTATGGTGTCAGAAATTCGCTTATGCTCAAGGAGAGCTTCTTGATAATTTTCATCCCAAACAATTAGCCCATGATTTTGAAGGAAAATAGTGCCTTTTGAGTTTATAGGAAAAGCAATATTCCGCTTGATTTCTAAGGTAAGATCTCTGCCAGGGGTAGCATAATCTATCCAGATTGCTGCAGGGAAAAGGTTAGATAGAAGATCTTGTCCTTCAGATGCACATGTGAGAGCATTAACATAAGCTGAATGAGTATGAATCACGTACTTTCCTAAAAACGAATGAAAGCCTGTCTCTATAGAAGGTCTATTATTTGTTGAGGTGCGAAAACTAACAACCTTATCGCTAAAATTTTTATCTTCTATGATCTTAGAATCTAGGAACTCACTTAGCCTCATGTGATCAACAATACTATAGCCTTCTTCGGCCGTCATATCTTTAAGGTTAGAGCCAGAGGCCTTAATTGCCATTTCAGTTGAGCTCAATTTTACTGAGGTATTTCCTCCCCCACCCTGAACATATGCAACCTCATTACCAATTGCTACAGACAAGTCTGCCAACGAATTTAACAATTTACTCTTTACCATACTCGGCGGCCTCAAAGATAAAATATGTTAAAAGTAAAATAGTTACTCCAAAAGCATCATCTGGCCATTTAGGATAATCAACCCCTAAATCAAATAATCCAGGTATATGATTATTGGCCACTTCTGCAATTTCACCTGAAGAGATACTTCCATGAATTGAAATTTTTTGCTGATCACCTTCCAAATAGGATTGAGATACTGTTAACCCAACGATCGGATATAAATCCTCAATAACGTGTTCTAAGTATATTGAATTTGACATTAATAAATCAAAAGCAATTTCTAGACTCTCTGATGCGCTTCCGATTTCGCTAATTGGATGCAATGGCCGAGGTGAAATTATAATATCAGCATACTTAGATTGTGATTCAATAAAATCTTTAGAGTCTTGCTCTCGTGCTTTAAGTGTCTCCAATATTTTTTCTTTTGTATAGCCCCTCTTGACTATGTCTCTAACAATCTTCCAATGCTCAGATAAATCTTTATCAGGTTTAATAAATATTTTTAAATCATATAGCTGTCTCTGTCTACTTAAATAAAAAGGATGAAGGCCCTCAAAAATTGTTACATTTCTTGGAGAAAACAATGTTGCATCAGTAAAAGTACCATTGTCATGATCATAAGTTTTTCTTAAAATTCTTTTTCCAGACTTTAAATCATTCAACATTACTATTTCTTGGTGAAGGAGATTAGCCTTTGGATCTAAATGCGTGAACTCATCCCATTTCTCATGGCCCCGTTGCCACTTATGCATATCATCACCTCTAATAACCAGTGAATTTAAAGGTGAAAAAATACTAGAGATGGCAGTTGAAATAGTTGTTTTGCCTACTCCTGAATTTCCACCAATGCCAAGCAAGAAGGGTTTAGAAGTAATCTTATGCTGGCTATAGCTATTGATCCCTTGTCTATAAATTTGATAGCAATTGACACCCAACATAACTTGCAAGATAGTAAATGTTATATCTCTTAAAAAATCTGGATCAAGGTTAAATATCAGTTGAGAATATGTATGTAGACTATAGTCTTCTTGACGCAAGCTAAATACCCGACCAAAATCGGAGCTCTCGATTACTGCAAAATATGCAATATATGCCAATTGCAATAGAATCAGGGACGGAAAAGAATTATCATCTGATTTAGCATAAAAATATGTCAGAAAAGGGATAAGCCAAAAGTACCACCCCTGCATAGGTGAAATAAAGATCAGGATAATCCCAAATGCAAACCCCAAAAACATGATAAAAATATCTCTATTGAAATTACTTATCAGCGCACCGCGCACTAAAAGCAATAAGAGACAAGCAGGAATAAAGTAAAAAGTTGAATTGCCAATCTCAAAAGCAAGATCAAATATTCTGCCTTGCTCGTTATTTTGAAATACCATCTGCTGAAATGAAGGATCAAGGATGAACGGTGCATTAGTAACCAAGAAAATTGATAATGCAGCAAATAAATATATACAAGAATTCTTTAAATTTCTTTCCATGGAAATTAAATAAAGGGCAATAAAGGGAAAAGAAAGCACAACCATAGTTTTAGTTGATAGGGCTAAACCAAAAATTAATCCAGATAACAGTATTTTTTTCTTAAAAAGATAGTCTAAGCTTAAGAAAAGGAAAAAAATTGGTATTACATCAAGCTGACCATGAATATAGCTGATATAAACTAAGACTGGAGAAAACCAATATAGCCAGATTAATTTTTTAAATGACTTGCCTCTTAGCCACGAACTGAGAATAACCAATATGCCAATATCAGCCAATAACAAGGGTAATCTAAATAAAAAATATGTAAGCTGATCAGGCAGTGAATTTAAGTTAAGAAAGAGTTCAGCAATAAATATTGGAAGGGAAAGCAAATAAAGCATAAGAGCTGGGTATGGGAAACTCTCCGCAGCATTATTAAGATAAAATTCAGAGTAAGGGCTTTGCAAGCTACTTACAAAATAACTCACAAAAGGAATAAATAGATTCGAAAGAAAATATGAAGCAAAAAGTGTTCCAATAACTAATTTAAATATTAAACCAGTTATTAATAATCTTTTTTCACTTAAAATTGAAAAATTCATTTATGAAATACCCAAAACTTTGTTCCCAAGAAATTTAATAGTGTAGTAATCAAAATAACATATATATTTGCTATTTCTGTTGCTAAACCATAATTTCCTACTAAGATTTGAAGAAATATTAATCCTGTTGTTAGTGAAAATAAATATGTGAATATATACCTCATTTTTTGCTTAAAGGAGTCTGTGACAGACTGAAATGTCCAAACACGATTAAGGTAATATCCAAATAATAAACCAAAAATATATCCCAAACCAGACGCTACCAAGAAGTGAAACTCGAACAAATGCAGTGAAAGGAAGAAACAAAGGTAATTTAAAATTGTACAAAAGAAGCCAACAGAAAGGAATTTAAAAATCTGCGAGCTAATCATTCAAAAAGACTTGATAAGCCTGGATTCCAATATTAGTAGCGCCGAGAATATCTTTTGCGTAGCTGTCACCTATCATAATAACCTGCTCAGGTTTCAAGTTAATTTTATTTAAAGCATAATAAAAAATTGCTTCATCTGGTTTCTCAACTCCTACCTCCTCGGAAGTTACAAGGGATATGTCTTTATAGCCTAACTTGATCAGTTTTCTTATCTGAAAAGAAGTTTGCATATCGCTTACCGCGCAAACTCTTAAATTATTTAATAAGCACTTCTCTATAAACAGAAACATCTTCTCATTTCTTTCCATGTTGTTGATCAATACATTCCAGTAGCTCTCTTCAAATTCTAAGGCATGCTGATAAGCATCATGAGCCGTTAACTCTCCAATGGATTCAAATATTTCCTGAAATGCAAGCAATCTAGATCTACAAGCACCTTTAGGTTCAAGCCTAATGGTTACATTGTCTCTAGCTGTTCTATATAAACTTTTAAAAGTCTTGGCATCTATTGATTGGTTTAAAGAGCAAAATTCCTCTTGAAATTTTGTAACACAAAAAGAGAGGGCCTTCTGATGAGAGTCTACATAAGAATAAAGAGTGTCATCTATATCAATGAGAATGCCCTTAACCATGCTTAAATCTAAATCAAGCAAATCATCTAACTCGATTCTATGATTCATAAATTTATAATTTTCTCAGAGTTGCGCAATTTCCCTGACCACATTTTTTTATACAATCAACTGAAAATCTATATTTGTCAGAAAGGGAGTGAATTAATTCATTCCATTTTGTAAATGATACTGGGTCGTCATGCCTGGGTGTCCAAGCATCATTTGTATCGCAAATTGACCAGTCTTTTGCATTTTCTATAGATATCTTTCCATCTAAAAATAGGTTAATTCCATAAACGCTATTTGGTGATCTGTTGAAAAAATATCTTAAATATTTGAATATGCCCGATCTATTTTGCAAGAAGGTTAAAATTTTTACTTGCAAAGGAAATACGAAATCTACAAATTTACTCACGATTTCCATTCTTCGTTCATCGCTCCTAATGCGAGAAAAAAACGGTCTAATTAGATAGATCCATGGGTTGTAGTCTTTTAGGCTATTTGAATAAATATCAACTAATAAAGATCCTGAATCGTTAACGTAGCTAGCCAATACATCAAGGCACTTTTTATTATCTCCAGTATGCTGAATCACTCCATAGCAGATTACATAATCAAAAGAAGATTTTTCAAGCGGTAGATCAAAAACATCTCCTCGAATACAAAGCAAATTTCCAGCCTTAACGTTATCTAGATTATTTCGATAATTAGCATAAATAGCTGACGAAAAATCTACAGCTATTACTTTTGCACCAAAATCTAATAATATTTCTGTAAACCGCCCATTACCAGCACCTATTTCTAAAATAGTTTTATCTTTAAAATCATTGCTGGATAATTCGCTTTGCTCCATTAGCCTATCTCTAGATTCAGAAGAGCCGTTAAAAGAATCAAGTTGCAATTTATTAAATTTATTCCATTGATAGCCAAAATTTTCGTGATAAGACTCTTGAATAAGGGAAAGAACTTCATCTCCTACGTGATCAACCAAAAGGAGTTTGCTAATTGATGTATCTGTCATAATTTATATAGCTTTACTCTTGCGCCCAATTGAATCATAGGCACTAAAGCCATTGGACAGCACTTTCTCTTCGTTATAAATATTCCTTAAATCAGCCATAGCAGGAATATTCATAACACTAGCGAGCTTGCTTAAATTCAAGGCTCTGAATTCATTCCATTCAGTCAGAATAACCACCATATCAGAATCTTGAGCTGCCTTATAAACATCCTCATACCATTCTGCTGATGAAAATATGAGACTGCCCTCTTTATAACCTTTGGGGTCTACTACTTTAATTTTTGCACCAGATTTTAACAAAGCAGGAATAATAACCAATGATGGAGCATCTCGCATGTCATCGGTATTAGGTTTGAAGGTTATCCCAAGGATTGTTATTATTTTTTTTTCAACAGATCCTCCAGCAAGATCAATAATCTTGTCGATCATTCTTAGTTTAGTCCTTTCATTGGACTCGATCACTGACTGAGTAATAAGCATGTCAATTTGATGAATTTGACCGGTTTCAACCAACGCGCTTGTATCTTTTGGAAAGCATGAACCTCCATATCCTGGGCCTGCATGCAGAAACTTTTTACCTATCCTTCCGTCGAGACCCATTCCTTTAGATACATCTTTAATATCTCCACCTGTCCTCTCGCACAAAGCTGCAACCTCGTTTATAAATGAGATCTTCGTTGCTAAAAATGCATTTGAAGCATACTTGATAGTTTCTGCAGATTCTAAGCTAGTAAATAATATTGGGAAATCTCTTAAATAGAGGGGTCGATAGATTTCTGAAATAATTTTTTTTGCTCTTTGGCCTTCTACCCCAACTATAACCCTGTCTGGTTTCTGAAAATCTTCTATAGCAGAGCCTTCTCGTAAAAATTCAGGATTAGAGGCTATCTCAAAATCTAATTCAGGATTTGCTTTAGCGATTACTTCTTTTAATTTTCTATTTGTTCCGACCGGAACAGTAGATTTAGTTATAAACAGAATTCTCTTTTTTGCTAGCAAGGCTGCTTCACTTGCAGCCTGCATGACATAAGTAAGATCAGCAGCACCATCGCCCCTTCTAGAGGGGGTTCCAACAGCTATGAACACAGCATCCGCATCAGCTATGGCTTCAGATAAATTATCAGAGAAAGATAATCTACCAGCAGCAACATTCTTTTGGAGAAGGGCCTGCAACCCTGGTTCATAAATAGGGATTTCACCTTGATTTAATTTATTTATCTTACTCTTATCTGAATCAATACAGATAACATCATGACCAAAATCTGCAAAGCAAACGCCTGAAACCAAACCTACGTATCCTGCCCCGATAATCAATAACTTCATATATATCTTTAAATTCTAAATTTTAAGTGTAATTCTTCGCATCAATCATTTCATCTAAAATCTGTGATGACTTTTCAATTCATGGAGGCTGAAGCCGGAATCGAACCGGCGTAAACGGCTTTGCAGGCCGCTGCATAACCACTCTGCCATCCAGCCTTATCTCTTAAATGTTGCTATTGTATATGAAAGTCCTGTTTGAAGAGTAATTATTAAGGCTAAAAATAAAAAGAAATTCGATATAAATAAGAGCAATGAATTATTTAAATAAATGCTAAGTAAATATCCTGATAATGTAAAAAGTTGAGTGGAAGTCTTTGCTTTAGCAAGAAAAGTTACTTCTGTTGCTTGACTATTTCCCTCTCGAGCATTTAAGTCTCGTAAAGCACTAACCCAAAACTCTCTAGCAAGCATTAAGCTGCCAATAAAAGCAACATAAGAACTTCCTAAATCTAAAGAGACTGCAAAAATAGTAAAAGTAATTAGGATTTTATCTGCTATTGGATCAAGCACAGCCCCTAAAACAGATGTTAAATAATATTTTCTTGCTAAGAATCCATCCCAATAGTCTGAAGCGCTCGCCAGAAACAATAATAACAAAGCAATTCCATAAAAATGAAAAGCTACGATTAACATAAATATTATAGGCCCAGCAATAATTCTAAAGTAAGTTAAGAATTGAATAAAAAATTTCATTTTTTTGATAATGCTTTTTGAATCTCTAGTGCAAGTTTAATACTAATTCCATTAACCTTACATACTTCATCCAAAGAAGCTGTCTTCATAAGTTTAAGGGATTTGAAGTGATTTAGGAGGCTTCGTTTTTTCTGTGGGCCAAGGCCATGTACTTTATCTAATAATGAGTACTTAATAGCTTTGTTTTTCTTCTTCCTATTGCTAGTTATTGCAAATCTATGTGATTCATCTCTTACCTGCTGCAAAAAAAGATATCCTGAGCTCTCTTTAGGCATCTCCAAAATACCTTTTTTAGATAAAATTGTTTCTGTTGCCCTTACACGATTTGCTCCTTTAGCAATGCTCAAAACAAGAGGGGGATGAGGTAAATGTTTATCAAATACCTTTAATGCGATATTTAATTGAGAGAGGCCGCCATCAATTAAAATAATGTCAGGTAATTTATTGGCTTTTACACGCTTTAATCTTCTCAGCAGCACATGCTCAATAGAACCTATATCATTCCCTGATAAGGCTGAAGGAATATTAAAAAGTTTATAGGATTTTTTATCTGGACCTGAATTAGAAAACTTAACAGATGAAGCAACCCCATGTTGACCAGAATGATGGCTAATATCGTAACCCTCAATCGTAAGATTTTTATTACTAATTCCAAGAAATAAAGCAAGATTATCAATTGCATGCTTAAACTTATCTGATTGGTTAATTCTATTTTCTACAATTTGATTGGCATTTAAAATTGATAATTTTGCTAACTGCTTTGCTGGAATGGGAATAGAGGAAGACACTTGAATAGATTTATTAAACTTCAGAAATATAGCCTCTTTGATGAGCTCTAAGTTATTAGGCTTCATTGTAAAAATAATTTTAATAGGTAAAGAAAAAGTATTTTGATAATATGAAAAAACTAAGCCCTGAAGTAACGCGTCAATTTCACCAAGGAGATTATCTTTAAAATAATGGGTTTTTGTTCCTCTAATTTTTCCATCTCGCACTGATAAAATGCAAACACCTGTTTTTCCATGCTTAGATATGCATGAAAAAAAATCAACGCTGGTGAGGTTGCTGTTAAATGATTGTTCTTGTTGTAAAAGATCAAGACTGGAGATTCTTTGCTTGATCTCATTTGCCTGTTCAAATTCCTGTTGATCAGAAAACTTTTTCATTTGTAAGAGCATGAGACTTTTAGCTTTTTTGCTTGAAGAAGATAGGTAATGCTGGGAAGAAGAAATATCTTCCATGTAATTGCCCTCATTAATAAACCCCACACATGGCGCTGAACATCTTTGCATTTGATGCTCTATACATGGCCTAGATCTATTTCTAAAAGTGCTATCACTACAATTTCGAATTTTAAAAATTTTTTGCAGGTCTTTGATTGTTGATTTTACAGCATGGGCACTCACAAATGGTCCAAAGAAATCTTTTGAGACTGCGTGCTTAGAACGTTTCATGCTAATGCTAGGAAATATATTATTCATAGAAAAATGAATGTAGGGATAAGTCTTATCATCTCGCAATAAAATATTAAAACGAGGTAGGTTTTCTTTGATTAATGATTGCTCTAAAAGTAAAGCCTCTGCCTCAGTTTGAGTTGAGAAAGTCTCAATTCTATTAGTGAGAACTTTTATTTGCTGTGTTTTCCGGTCTTTAAATGAATTCCCAAAATAGGAAGATACTCTATTTTTTAAATTTTTAGCTTTACCAATATAAATTATTTTGTCTTCAGAAAAAAATTTGTAGATTCCTGGAGTTTTGGGAATCTGTGTTAAATCAGTCTCCATACTCATGAAGATATTTCTTGGTATAAGCCTTTCCAGCGCTTACTCCAAACTGATCAAAGGGGTTTATCTGAAGCATTGCAGCGGTTAAGTATGTTCTATGTTCCCAGGTTGCAATTAAGTAACCCATAGAAAAAGAATCTATTTTATTGAGTAAAAAAAGGTTAACTGGAATATTCCCATTAATTTTTTCTTCATCTTTCAGTAAATCATCTGCTCCAGATGATAAAAGTTTTGCTTGAGTTATTGCTTGAGCATATGACAAGCTTTGTGAATCTTCTCTCGAAGCAATGATATCAGCGCAAATATTTTGAGTTCCTTGGTGCAGTAATTGAAAATATGAATGTTGAGCGGTAGGACCATAACCACCAAAAATTATTTGACCAGTATTTTTATATTCAGAATGTTTGCTGGGTTGTTTTCCAAGCGACTCCATTTCAAGTTGCTGCACATAATCAGCAAACGATCTAAGTTTCCAGCTATAAGATAAGACTGCCCTAGAATTTTTACCTTCATAATTATTCAGCCAAATATCACTAAAGGATAGAGTCTTAATAAATTTTAAATACTCTTTATTATTTTGAAGATCTAAATCTGCTTGATGGCCCCCTTTTAAAAAAGTATTTGGATCGAAGAGAGAATTGGATCCATAAATTGCTGGCAGATGAATCTCTGACCAAATTGAATACCTTCCTCCAATCTCTTTAGCAAATTCTACGATATGCTTAATATGATATTTAGATGCCTCTTTTTTATTTGAAGTTATGGCTATAAAACTGTCCATATTGCCTGACCACTTAATAGCATCTTTTAAAGTATTTATCGTTTCATCGGTAGTAAATGATTTTGATGAGACTATAAAAACAGTTTCTTGAGGATCCAAATTATGTATTTTCTCCTTAAATTCATTAGGGTCCGAACCAGTAATAAAAATATGATTTGTAGGTTCATCAGCAGGCTGACACAAACTTTCAATCAATAATTTTGGTCCTTCGAATGAGCCTCCAATGCCCAATACAATAATGTTCTTAAAATCCATGCTTGGATATTGCAGGGAATTTACATAATCTTCATGCCTTTCTCTATATTTGGGGTGCCACGCCGCTTGATCTTCACTGTAATTGACCTTTTTACCATTGATGAGATCTTCTATCTTTAATCGAAGGTTCAGTGTTTCTGCTTTAGAATCAAATTCATTGAATAAAGAAGCTGTAAATCTATTCAAATAAGATTCATGTCTTAAAATATCATTTTCAAAGATATAATTTTTATTTTTTTCTTTGCTCACTGAATGCTCTGATATATTTTATTTAAAGACTCTTTAATATCTTCTGATTCAGTAATTGGTCTACCAATGACTAAATAATCTGCTCCTAAATCTATGGCTTGCTTGGGCGTCATTACCCTGCTTTGATCATCATTAGATTGAGTTAATCTTATGCCTGGGGTAATGGAGAGAAGAGAATCTCTTTCAGACACTAAAATAAGTTCGTGTGGTGAGCATACAACACCATCTAAGCTTGCTTCTTCTGCTAGCTCAAGCATAGCATTGACTAATTCAAGTGCGTCTCTCTGATATATGTCATTTGTATCTTTATCCGACAAGCTAGTTAGAGCAGTGACACCAAAAACTTTAATGTTGGTATCTTTTACTGCTTCCATTGCAGCTTTCATCATTTCAAGTCCACCTGAGGTGTGAATAGTAAGCATTTTAATTGGAAGAGGAATTAACCCCTTAATGGACTCCTTCACAGTATTGGGGATATCATGTAGCTTAAGATCTAAGAAAATATCAAAACCTCTTTCATGGGTTAATTCTATAATTTCTTTGCCCAATGAATTAAAGATGATGCTACCAATCTTAACCATGCATAACTCAGGGTTGAGATTATCTAAAAGAGTTATTGCTGCATTTTTATTATAGGTATCAATTGCAACTATAATTTTTTTATCGCTCATTATAGTTCAGTAATTTTGTTGATGCTTTAAAATGCATAGTGGAGGTCTCGCCTAAATATGAGACTTCTTTAGTTTTAGGGTTAGTAAACTTTCTTGGCCTGATGTTCTTTTGTGAGAATACTCCAAAGCCTCGAATTTCAATTCTTTGATTCAATGCAGAATTGTTTATTATTTCTTGAAGCAATAAATCAATTAATTCATTGATGTTGTCCTCACTCAAATCAGAAAACTTTCTTTCCATATGAAGCGTTAGATCTGATTTATTGAAAATATTAATTTGATTTTTCACAATCAATTTAAAAAACTCTTTGCTTTTGAGGTGGCAGTAAATTTAACCTTATCTCTAGGTAAGATAGGAAAAGGCTCCATAGTCTTTGGATTTCTTCCAATCCTAGCTTTAGTTTGGTAAATATCAAAAGTACCAAATCCAGCAAGCTTAACTTTACTAGAGCTACGTAGTGATTTTTTTATAGCACTAAAAAACTCATCAACAAATAGGTCCGTAGTTTCCATCCTTAAGTTAAGTGCTTGTTTTAACTTTTGACTTAGGTCTTTCTTAGTAAGGCTCATGATCTAATTTTTGCTTTTAAAGCTTTGCTTAATAGGGTAAAGACATAATCCATAGAATGATTAATCTCTGATTCTTGCAAAGATTTCACATTGCTTTGAAAGGTAAACCGTAAAGTCATGCTAATGAAACCATCTCCAATTTCCCGACCTTCAAATGTATTTACTAGCTCAAAGGAGCTCATATATTTAATTTTTCTATTTGATAATACATTCTTAATCTCAGAGTATTGATGCGATTTACTGAAAATAATATTCATATCTCTCATGGATGATGGAAATTTACTAGACGGCCTTAATTTAACTTTACTTGGTTGATTAGAAATTTCTTCTGGATAGAGTTCAAATCCAAGCATAGAATTTTTGACAAGCTTTTGAGTGATCGCAATATCAATTTCTCCAAACACTCCAATTTTTTTCTTTCCTGTAAAAATATCCATGGAATTTAAATTAAAAGCTGCACTTGTTGATTGTGGCTTAAGTTGCACGTCCTTAATACCAAGGGTACCAAGTATCTGAAGAACCTCAGCCTTTAGCGAATAAAAGTCATATGCCAGTGCTTTTGTACCCCAGTTATGCTCTTGTCCATGATTATAGATGATTCCTGCAAGATGAGATTCTTGCTTGAAAGCATTACCAGTTTTATGGAAGACGTTGCCCAGTTCAAAGATTTTGATTGTAGAGTATCCTTTTTTAACATTAAGGTTAACTGCTGAAAACAGTGATGGAAATAAGCTGCCACGCATCATTGGTTCATTTTCATTAATGGGATTAAGTAACTCTGCTGGCTTCCTAGAATTTGAGTTTAATTTGGCGAAGGTATCTTCGGAAACAAATGGTAAATGCATGAGCTCTTGAAAACCTCGAAAAACGAGAGCTGATCTTAACTTTGTGGCTGCTGAACTGTCTCTGTCAGTAGTTATAGGGCCTGACTTAGGAGAGTTGATTGGAATGTTATCATAACCATAACATCTTAAAATTTCTTCATATAAATCTTCTTCAAGTTCTATATCGAATCTATGACTAGGAACCTTGAATACTAAATTTAGTTTGCTTGAAGATTGTAAATCAAAACCAAGATTTCCCAATAAAGCTTGAATCTTCTTCGATGTTAATGTGAGACCGGAGAAGTTGTTAAATCTCTCTATACTTAAAGGTATGTATTGCGTTTTTAGTGATTGCACATCTCCTTCGAAACACTCCAATGAATCATATGTAGCTATATCATGTAAAAGAAAAAGGAATCTTGCTAATGCTTTCTGTTGTAGTTTGGGGTCTACGCCCCTTTCAAATCTATGAGAGGCATCTGTTGCTAACCCATATTTACGAGCTTGATTAACAATTTTATTTGGATTAAAAAAAGCTGCCTCTACTGCTATATTCTTTGTTTTCTTTGAAACTGAAGTTTTCTCTCCTCCAATTATTCCAGCAACTGCTTGAATACCATTTTGATCTTGGATTGTTAAAGAAGAGGCTTGTAGGTTTTTATAATCACCTCCAATGACCTGGAAAGGTTTATTATTGGCTTGGAAGACAACATTAATAGGTAATTCTAAACAGTCTAAGTCAAAAATATGCATTGGGGCACCAATTTCCAGCATTACATAATTACCTAAATCAACCAGAGGATGAATGAGGGGCACTCCTGCTGTAGAAAGAAAATTCCGCTTCTGATGATCTAGGCTCTTGAGAGAACTAATACCATTTATTACCATAAGATGGTAATTGCCACAGCCAGACTTATCGATTTTATTAATAACAGTTTTATCTTTTATAAATTTTAATTTTGCGTACGAAAGTTTATCCTTTAATTTTTTTGATTGATAAGCATGAAACTCTCTTTGCAGGCCTCTAAGAGATAATGCGTCTCCGCGATTAGGCGTAATATCAAAATCAATGATTGCTCCATCTACCTCACACTCAAAACCAACTTTTGTAAAAACATTTGCAATTTTACTTATGGATAAATCCGTAGGTAAAAAATTTTTTAAGTACGAATACTGAACTTTCATGGCGAGAACTGATTAAGAAAATCTAAATTAGACGAATAAAACTCTCTGATATCCTCAACGCCATAATACAACATTGCTAGTCTTTCAATGCCCATACCAAATGCAAACCCACGATATTTTTTTATATCAATATTGCACCCTTTCAACACATTGGGATGCACCATTCCACAGCCAAGGACTTCTAGCCATCCATTATTTCCAAATTTTATATCAACCTCTGCAGATGGTTCTGTAAATGGAAAATAGGAGGGTCTAAACCGTACCTCCATTTTTTCATTAAAAAAATATTCTAAGAAATTAATAATCACTCCCTTTAAGTCTCCAAATGTTACATCTTGATCTACCACCAAGCCTTCAATTTGAGTAAACATGGGTAAGTGTGTTGTATCAGAATCGCACCGATATACTCGACCAGGAGATAGCATATATAAAGGAAGAGGCTCCCTTAACATAGAGTGAATCTGAGAATTAGAAGTATGAGTTCTTAGTAAGTACTCAGATTTAGAGTTTGATTTAAGATAGAAAGTATCATGCATCTGTCGAGCAGGATGATTTTCAGGAAAGTTCAATGCCTCGAAATTATAAAAATCTGTTTCAATTTCATTGCCTGAAAATATCTGGTAATTAAGAGGGGAGAAATAATTAATTACTCTCTCAGAGATTTTAGTTATAGGGTGCTCTGCTCCAATTAAATATGGATCTGCTGGAAGAGTCACATCCAGGATAGTGACATTATCTGGGCTTTGAACATTTGCTAAGCCCTCTTCAAAGATTTTACTTAACTGCCCTTTAAGAATATTAAGCTCTTTGGCAGCAGCTACTTTCGATTTAGGGTTTAGGGACTTCAGGCTTGCAAATGCCGAAACAACATACGATTTCTTACCAAGAAATTCAGATCTTAGTTGGAAAAATTCAGCCTCTGATTGAACGGATTTTAATTTGAGCTTGGCTGTTTCAATTAAATCCTGAGGGATTTGCATGACAACATTATACCCTGACTTTTTCTACTATTTTCTTAAATGTCTCTGGGTCTGAGAACGCGACACCAGCTAAAGATTTTCTATCCAGCTTCACATTAGCCTCATTAAGCTGATTTATAAATCTGCTATACGAAAGCTCTAAAGGAATTAGTGCGGCAGAAATTCTTGAAATCCACAAAGAACGAAAAGTTCTTTTTTTGTTTCTTCTGTCTCTAAAAGCATATTGTAAAGACTTAACATTGGATTGCTTGGCAGTTTTAAATAGCCTGCTTCGTGCACCATAATGGCCTTTAGTCGCTTTTAAGACTTTCTTATGTTTTGCTTTAGCTGCTAGTGCTTTGGTTACTCTTGGCATAATTCTTAAGTGTTATATAGAAGTTTTTGAGCTATTTTTTTTGTTTCGTCAGCCATTTTAATCATTCCGCGATTATGGCGCTTCCTTTTAGTTGTTTGCTTTGTAAGAATGTGCGCGCGACTTGCACTTCTTCTTTTTAAGCCACTTCCCGTAGCTTTAAAGCGTTTTTTAGCGCTTGAATGTGTTTTTAATTTATAACCCATAATTATTTCTTTCTAATTTGTGAGAGAACCATCAGGAGCTGCCTGCCCTCTAAAGATGGTTCTTGATCAACCTGAGCTATGTCCTGGAGATCTTCTCTTAATCTATTTAGAAGTTCGAGACCTAAATTGCTGTTTAAAATCTCTCTGCCTCTAAATCGAACGCTGATTTTAGTCTTATCTCCATCATTAATAAAGCTTTTTATCTTTTTTAATTTAATATTGTAATCACCAATATCTGTGGTTGGTCTAAATTTAATTTCCTTGAGTGACTGTTTTTTAGGTTTCTTTGTTCCAACGGTGCTCTTTTTCTTCTCAAACTGAAACTTACCAAAATCAAGAAGCTTACAAACAACAGGATTTGCATCTGATGGCGATACTTGAACTAAATCAAGCGATTTTTTTTGGGCCGCACTTAATGCATCAGCAATATCAACCAATCCTATCTTCTCTCCATCATCACCAATTAACATAACCTCTTTTGCATAGATTTTATTATTGATAGGAGTCGTTGATTTTTTATTCGCAGCGATAGTAAAAAGTCCTAATGGATTAAAAAGGAGTTAAACAAAATAAATATGATGAGGTAGGCAAAGGCTGTGATTGTTCATTGATGTGGATTTTAAAGCATTATTCATGAAAAGAAAACTGCTAAGGCTGTAACAGCTCTTTCTTCCAAGAGTCACCTTCAATAAAATAAACTTCTCTTTTGTTTAATCTGTTTGTATGACCACGCCAAAACTCAAAATAATATGGGATAAAAAAATATCCTCCCCAGAATTCTGGCCTTTTCGTATGCAATGACATGGAGTCAAAGGTAGATTTAAAATTTGTTTCTACCGTATCAAAAGAGTCAATGGCTTGAGATTGTTTTGAGCTAATAGCTAAAGCATTTTTTTCCTTAGAGCGACTTTGAAAATGCTGATCTGAAAAGTTTGAAGAAGTCTTTTGAATTTTTGCCTTAATTCTAATTTGTGTATTAATTTCAGCC
>Ga0209035_10000160_pt1 | contig 26876 bp, 22 predicted proteins | sample MarorgKNORR_S2LV_6_FD_188220 | JGI IMG/M metagenome (GOLD analysis project Ga0209035, IMG submission 188220) | Marine microbial communities from the Southern Atlantic Ocean, analyzing organic carbon cycling - AAIW_A/KNORR_S2/LV (SPAdes) (version 2) | ecosystem: Environmental > Aquatic > Marine... | reverse complement strand
GTTCAGAGGATTGCTATGGTTGAGATGGATTAAGTGGATTTCTGGATCACCATCCATCTTCCTCCCGAGTCTCTCGAGAGTGTCTTCGACGAGTGGGTGGGGGACTTCGCTCATGTCTCGCCCAGCCAGCTCGTCAGCGCTCCAAAAAGTAGCGTCGATCATCGCATGAGTAAGTTCGAGAGAGGCGAACCAAGCTCTCAGAGAATCGTATCCGACAGCCGTAAGAGTCTCATCCCAATCATCGTGGTCTGGTAGGAAAAGCACCTTCGCCCCCTCTCCGGAAACGAGAATCGCATGTGTGTCCGAAGCATCGTCTCGATGGGGTACTGGAATGAATTCGAAACGCACGCCGGGACAAACAAGACTCGGCGATCCTGATGAACTCGAGTTACCACCTCGCTCAAACGGTTCCAAGGTATCCCGACTCGCGAGCACCTCGAAGACCGAATCGCTCGCGACGAGAGGCATTCCAACACATCCCATGGCCTCTCGGCCAAATTGACCCAAACCCTCGACATGACCGAGGTGGGTATGGGTTAACAGAACACTATCCGGCAGAACCGGAGCCTCCATCCCTAGAGAATCCGCCCATAGCCGAAATTGGTCGGGCAAAGCCCGAGTGGCCTCAATCAAATGCATTCCACCCGCAGCATCCCGCACGCCGACGGCCACAGGTAATCGCCTGCGCCCCACATCAGCAAAGGCGGCCGAGCAATTCGCACAGGCGCAGCCGGCTTGAGGAACGCCGCCATCCTGCCCGGTGCCGAGCAGGGTGAGGGTCGGAGTTGAACCAGTCATGTAGGGGGGAGGGTGAGGGGTGGTGAAAGAGTCGTCGACCGCTACGAACAGTCGATTTGATAGGATCGCCAAAGCAAATATCACTCTCCGATGAAATCATCAACGTCGCCGACCTGTGAGGGGTGTGACCGGCGACACATCCTGGATGAAGGAGAGATACGACTCACTACGGAGTCAAGGTTTGGAGTGGAATCCACCTACTCTCGAGACGGCCAATCTTCCTCGCTGTACGATGGATGGCCGTCCGACGATAATGCTCTCAGCCAATAATTACCTGAATCTAACGAGTCACCCGAAAGTCATCGAAGCGATGATTGAGGCAACTCGGAAGTATGGCGCAGGTAGTGGCTCCGTCCGCGCCATCGCCGGAACGATGGATATCCATCTTGAGGCCGAACAGAAAGTGGCCGAATTCAAGGGAGTTGAGGCCTCTTTGATCTACTCGGCAGGATATACAGCCAATGTCGGGCTTATTCCGACCTTGGTTCAAGGAAAGCAGGACGTAATCATCAGCGATGAGCTGAATCACGGCTCAATCATCGATGGGGTCCGCTTGACGAGGGCTCAGCGCGCCGTCTACGGTCACAATGACATGGGCGCGCTGGAAGCAGTCCTCAAGGAACACTCGAAGGCAGACCGCAAACTGGTCATCACTGATGGTGTATTCTCGATGGATGGCGATATCGCCCCGCTTGATGAGATTTCAGCCCTCGCGGAGGAATACGGGGCGATGGTCTATGTCGATGATTGCCATGGCGAAGGAGTCCTCGGAGATGGCGGTGCGGGAATCGTTGACCACTTCAAACTCCAAGGCAAGGTCGACTTTGAGATTGGTTCTTTCTCGAAAGCCCTCGGCGTTCAGGGCGGCATCGTCGCTGGATCTGAGGACGTCCGCACTCACGCTCTCAATCACTCTCGCTCTTGGCTGCTCTCCGGCAGCCAACCACCGGGTGTGGCAGCCGCGCAGAAGGCGGCTGTGGAAGTTCTGATGAGCGAACCCGAGCATCACGCTCGCTTGTGGGAGAATACGAATTACTTCCGAGATGAATTGCAATCTCTAGGCTTCGACACCGGTCTCTCTCAAACTCCGATCATCCCAGTGATGTGCGGCGAGTCTCCCAATGCCAAGGCCCTCTCTCAGGCCCTCGCCGATGAGGGTGTAATGGCTGGAGCCATCACCTTCCCCATGGTCTCTCGCGAGAAGGCCCGCGTCCGCACACAGATGTCCGCAGGCCTCTCTCGCGAAGATCTCAACGAGGTCCTGCGAATCTTTGAGAAAGTCGGCCCCGGCTTGGGCTTAATCTGAGAGAAGAAGCAATCTCAAGCCTCTGCTACGACTTCGTCGAGGTCTTCGTCTCCTAGGGCCTCAGTCTCTTGGCTAACCTCAGGATCAATCGTCCGGTGCATTCCATCAAAGGGATCCAGCCCACGGTCGATTCTGTCTAGCATCCTCCATCGAGGTGCGTAGGAGAGGTGCACGTAGAGAGGACCAGGAAGAATTGCCAAAACCCACCCCAATTGCTCAACGAAGTCTGGAGCTTCGCCAACCATCGACCAAGTAATCAGAATCAAACCGAGGAATGGGAATGGGAAGAGGTATCGGCGACGGTTCTCGAGCCTGATTGGCGGTCGCTTGGCAAATCCTGAGATTAGCAGAGAGAATCCACCTAGGCTTGCAGTCATAGCCGTGAAGATGAGACTAATCATTGCCCATTCGTTCAGTGTCTCCTCCCATGGCGTCGATTCAGACCATCCAGCGTAGGCGAATGGCATAATCAGCGTCAAACTAGCCAAAATGCCGTAGACGACACCGACGAATAGTGGATGGCAAACAGTCAGTGGATAGCGTAGGAAGAGCTGACTGAGCGAGCCACCCTCAAGCATCAGACGGTGGTCGGCGTCGAAATTTTCGAGAGTATCGCGCCACCCTGTCATGGGCTCGTGGCAATGCACACGCGATAAGACCGTTGCGAACTGAAATCGTGGCAAAACGCAGCATTTAGAGTGAATCACGACAAGTCGAGACGAACCGTAGTCGTCTTCAGATCCCACAGTGGTTCGTCCTCGGCCGCGTCGCGAATGAAAGGAATCAGTGCGACGCGCAACTCAGCGACGTCAATGCCCCAAATGCCGTGTTCGATATCGGAAAGTCTACCGCGAATTTTCGAGGCCATATTGACCACTCCACGAACCTTTTGCTTCTCGTAATTATACAACAGAGCTGCACATTGAATGATGCCTTGAATTGCGTTTGTTTCAATAGGTCTATCCAATGGTTTCAGAGATTTCCATAGGTCTTCCCACGATTCGTGTGCGTGCCAGAACTTACCTTCATCGAAGAGGGTGCAACCCTCGATGAATAGGTCTTGTTGGGTATCATTTAGAGCACTCCAATCCATCAATCCAGAATCGTGAGGTCGGGGTTCGGTTGGATTCATCGGCTCTCGCTCCCTCACCCCTATGGACGCAGAGATTATGACGGGTTCCCCGTCAAGGAAGGACGATTGGTGGCCGATGGGATGACTGAGGACGATTCACTGTTCACGATAACCGAGTCAAACCTCGACTCCGGAATGCGCGGAATTCCTGTTGGAACCTGCCGCACTTCCTTCGTCGATCCGATAGAGGGTGTACATTACGTCGGCTATCCTGTCGAGGACCTTGCAGACCTCGAGGAAGAGGATGTATTCTACCTCCTTCTGAACAAGCGATTGCCGACGGAAGAGGAGTCCGAGGCATTCCGAACCGAGTTGGCGCACCGTGCGATGGAGATGCCAACCGGTGCGCTACGAGTGCTGGAATCACTGACTCCCGGTAGCGGCCATCCGATGGATTGGTTGTCGATGGGAATCATGGCGCTGGGCGCTTCTGACACAACGGGTGATGTTCGAACTGATTCGATGAATCTTATCGCCCGCATGCCCGAATTGATGGCTCGAATTTTCCTCTTACGAGATGGAAAGAAGGAGAACCTGCAACCTAGCAAGCCAGAGTTGGGGTTGGTGGAGAATTTTGTCCACATGCTCGGTATGACTGGCGATAAAGCAGAGAAGATGAATCGTGTTCTACGATTCTTCTTCATCCTACACTTGGACCACGGCGGTGGTAATCTCTCAACCTTCACGGGAAAGGCTGTGGCAAGTGGTCGAGCGACTGTCTATGCCTCTATCGCCTCAGCGATGAATGCGCTATCTGGGCCACTACACGGACGCGCTAACCAAGCATGCCTTGAGTTCGTGCAGCGTATTGGCACTAACAATCCGGATGAGGTCGAGGCATTCGTGCGTGCCGAGTTGGCAGCTAAGCGCCCGATTTTTGGCTTTGGACACGGAGTTCTACGCGCTGAGGACCCGAGGGCGCGATTGCTCATCGGGCTAGGTGAGGAGGTTTGCCCCGATGACGAGAATTACCGCATCGTCAAGACGCTTCGAGAGGTAGTCCCACCGATTCTGATGGAGCATCCTAAGATTAAGAATCCATATCCAAATGTCGATATTGCTAGTGGCTCGCTACTACACGCGATAGGATTCCGTAAACCGGAGTACTACACGACTTTCTTTGGTTGGGCGCGAGTCGCTGGGATTTGCGCGCAAATCATGGATGAGCGCAATGCGCGCGATGGGCGAGGCACACCGATTTACCGCCCGAAGTACATCCCGAAAAACCAGCCACTACGTCGTCTCGAGTAATACCTCGACGAGTCTCGAATCAGTGATGTTCGCCCGAGCCTCGATGACCGATGATTCGAGCACAACCCCATGGGCGGCCTTCTTGAAGGTCAACTGCCCAAGATTCAGGTGTTCCTGACCACGACCACTTCGCGGCGTCAGCAGCGATGTCAGCCGCTCGGACCTTTTCAGGAATCTCGTGCCACATCGGTAGTGACTCGCTGGCCTCTTTCAGAAGATCAACGCGTTCAGCACCGCTTGATGCGTCCAGCCTCACTCGCCATTCATCGTCCAAAGGCTGGCTTCCGGGTCGTGTCCAACGGGCATCACCGTTGGGGAGTGTGTGTACGGTAGGGTCGACATGGTCGGTCACCAAGGTGATGCCCGCGTCGAGCATCAATCGCTCAAGGTTTAGTGGAGCGGGCCAAACATGCAATCCCATTTCCTTGCTGATACTGAATAGGCGATTCAGTCCCTTTCCGGTGAGAGAGACTGGGATTCCAGGATGGATTAGACGTTCCCAACCATGGATGTAGTGCAGAGCCATCCCAACGACCGGCATTCCTTTTTTACGTCGATCACGAATCAGCCCAGCCACGCTCTTTGAGACGAAGTTCGGAGAGCCTATCAATCGCTTTATTTTGGTTCGGCCCCATGAGCGAAGATGCGGCGAAAGTTGTGTATTTGGAAGACTCAGGCCACTTTGTTCAACCGCCGCAGAAATTTTTGGGGAGAAGCCGTAAACCATAGTTGAACGCTTGGGAAGATCGAATTCGTTCAGAGAATCTTCAAGCTTGGTCATCATTGTTACAAGATGGCTCGTCGTGTCTGAGATTCGAGCTGCTGGATGAGCGGTCTTCAATTCGATATTCACCGTCTTGGAAGAACTCGTCCACAATTCTGTGAATTCGCGATTTCTTAGAAGGTCATCAAATCGGTCGATTTCTCGTGAGGCGACCTCAACCGAGTCTAGGAGTTCGACACATCGATCTCGCTTTGTTCCGGCACCTGGAAGCAAGTCATCATGAAACAGCATTAACTCTCCATCGGCACTCAGTCGAAGGTCGAATTCGACTCCGTCAACGAAGCGCATTCCATGAAGGAGGGATGGAATCGTATTCTCCGTAGGTGGGACCCACGATGAGCCATCAGACACATGCCCTCGAGCGCTGATGTGGTATTGAATCCGCGCCCGTCATACTCCGTGATGCTGCCCCAATGCTCAAACCCCGACACAGCGACGGCAGCGCAGGTGCCACCATGTCCGAGAGAGTAGAACTGGATAGACAATCAAATCCGAAAGCAGTAAGGGGATATGCCTTCTATGACTGGGGGAAGTCAGCCTTTGAGACCTCGGTGACTACCGCGGTACTCCCTGCCTGGTTCGCCTATCTTTTCCTGAAAGCGAATGGGCTGGAAACAACAATTCTCGGCATGGACATGACTTCTGATGCGGTTTGGTCCTTCGCCGTCACCATCGGTGCTCTTCTGGTTGCGTTCGCGAGTCCATCACTCGGTGTCATTGCTGACAGACGCGCAATCAAGATGTGGTGGTTGAGGATTCTGACTTACCTCGGAGCGGGCTCGACCTTCGCTCTCGCCTTCGCCCCCATGTTCGATATCTCATTCCAGTGGGTGTGGCTCTTTCTGATGTTCTTGATGGCCAATATCGGCCTCAACGGCGCTGGAGTATTCTACAACGCTCTACTGCCTCACATGGGGACCGATGATGAGATGGATGCCATCTCGAACAAGGCATTCGCCTACGGATATCTAGGTGGGGGACTGCTTCTATTGGTCCATCTAGTGATGGTGATGATGATTGTTGATGATACTGGTTCTAATCCTGATTGGGTGATTCCCTTCGTAATGGCTTCATCAGGAGTTTGGTGGCTTGGATTCGCGATGTTGACCTTCAAATATGTCCCTGAGCCCCCAATCGAGAATGAGATGGAAAGTCTCAGTTTTTCAGATTCTGCCAGTCTGGCCTTCACTGAGTTGCGCAAGACATTCGGGCAGATTGATCGCTTCAAGACGCTCTTCATCTACATGCTAGCTTACTTCTTCTTCATCGATGGAATCAACTCGGTTACTGCGCTTGCTGGAATATACGGAATTACCGTCCTCGGGCTGACAACGACGGCGCTGATTGCAACAATATTGGTGATTCAATTCGTCGCCGCTCCGTGTGCGATTGCCTTCACTAAGCTTGCCGAGGCGACGAATACGAAGTACGCGTTGACCTTGTCTCTAGTCGGTTGGGTTGTGGTTGTGCTTGGTGCCATGTCCTTCGCCCCGCTAGCATTGGATGCTCACTCAGATTACGATATTCAGTATGATTGGGATTCTGATGGTGATGGAATTGCCGATCATTCCGACGACAATATCGACGGTGATTGGTACACTAATGAGGAGGAGATTGCGGCGGGTACCGATCCGCTCGACGCTTCAAGCCACCCGCCAGAACTGCAATCTAGTATGCAGCAAGTCAGATTGGAAGGTGCAGGTCAATATGTGATTTCGACGGGGGCGAATGCTTACGCTCTAACGATAGCAGTTGAAGGTGATGAACAGGATTGGACGTCTGAGTGGATGGATGTCATGGCTGTTCATCAACATGAAGACTACACTGACAAGACGGTTTATGCCTTTGATGACCCCGAGAATGAATACCTGATCAGCAGCACGAATAATCTTGAGAGAATGGAAGCCTTCTTTGCCACATTCAACGAAGAGAGTCGCTTCAGTTACAACGTTCAAGGCGGCCCACTCGACGCTTCGAGTGGAATGGGGGAGAAGCATCCAACGAGTCTCGGAGATGGTCCTCTTGATGCGATACCATCAGCCGTTCGAGATTTGGTTTGGCAGCCGATGGGAATCAACGTGATGTTCCAATTCCTGCTACTCGGATGCATGGCTGGAGCTCTTCTTGGGGGCTCGCAGGGGCTCGCTCGTTCGCTCTTCGGACAGATGGTTCCCGAGACTCGCAGTGCTGAGTTCTTCGGCTTCTTTGGCTTCTTCGGAAAGGTTGCAGCGCTGCTCGGCCCGATGATTTACGGAATCCTGACTGTGGCTTACGATAGTCGAGTCGGAGTTGCGAGTTTGTGCATTTTGATCATCATCGGAACGGTGATGATGCGCTTTGTTGATGTCGAGGCTGGCCGAGCTGACGCTCAGGCCGAGGATGCACGCAATCGTGGAATCGAGATTTGAGTCTACGACATCTGAGAAGTTCGAGTCTTTAACTCGACTAATCCCTTCCTAGGCGGTCAAACAAGAGAGCGATCTCGAGTAGGACGAGCATTGGCCCACCGACGAGGAACATCGAGATAGGGTCTGGAGGCGAGACGAAAGCTCCAATCACTGCCGCAGCGAACCAAAGGAATGCACGATTATCGGTTACTGCGCGGCGGTCGATGACATCCGCTCGAATCAGTGTCACCACCACGAGCGGAACTTGGAAACTCAGTATCGAGCCCATGTAAAGTCCAATGATGAAGCCAATCCACGAGCGCAGTTGCCAAGTTGAATCCAAACCGGCTGCGCTCGCATCCTCAGCGAGATATTCGAGTAAGAACGGAACCAATACCTCGTGAGCGTAAAGGTATCCCAAAACGCCAAGAATAGTCATGAAAAAGAAGGCGGTGATGAAGCGAACGAAACCACCACCACTCTGCGGTACAGCGATTCTCTTTCCCTGAGCAAAGATTCGTCGGCCATTCCATGCCAAGTCGCCAATCAGTGTAGCCGCGAATAGACCAACTCCAATCTGACTGGCAATTCTCAATTTAAGCAGAATGATTTCCATTGGCTGCAGAACGATAATCGAGACACCAACCGGTCGGTATCCATCGGCATCCAGTAATATTTCGATTATCACTTCAGCAAGAGGATAACCAGCCACGAAGCCCAAAACGAAAACGCCGATTAGCAAGGTCGCACGCCCTTGCAGATGAGCAAAGATGGCGCGCAATTCTGCACGCGGCAGAAGATCGAGGGGCTCAGCCACGCTGCTCGGTACCGACACCCATTGGTGAATGATTCGCAAGCCATTCCCGTAATAATATAGCAAGGATGGACAGTTCAAGCCCTCACTTACGGAGGATAATTGTCAGTAGGTCGTCATCCTTCAGAAGGTGGTCAAGACCAACGCGTTGCCAATCGAATTTAGCGCTCGGCCCCTTCACTCGCGCGTAGCGGAATTTACGGACGAAATCACGATGTAATTTCGCACAGACATCGCGAACCGTTGAGGTATTTTTGACGATTAGAGGTTCGATGAGATCAGCCTCTTGACCTTGTGGTTTGAGATAAATCGACATGAAGTGAAGATTATCGAAAATAAAGTCCTTCATCGCCTCTATACCCTGCCCTGTCTTTGCCGAAACCGGTAGAACCGGCCAGTTTTCAGGTAACAACTTCCGAGCCCCGGACAGGTCGTTTTCTGTGGCGAGGTCAACCTTGTTTAGGACGATCACAGCGTCGGAATAGACTCTGTTACCTGCGAGCGTGTCGACAATGTGGTCATCTGTCACATTAGTTCGCAGTGTCACGGTCGCAGAGACGATTCCGAAGCTACGGATAATCGCTTGAATTTCCTCTTCTTCCAGATTTGTTTGCTCTAAAGTCGAGCGTACGACGATGCCGCCACGCTCGGTCCTATCAATGAAAACTTGGGGCCTAGGCTGATTCAGGCGCATTCCGGCCCGCCACAACTCCATATCCAGAATTTCGAAATGCGCCCCTTGGAAAGGGTCGATAACATACAGGACCATGTCACATCCACGAATCACATTGAGAATCTCTCGTCCGCGGCCCTTGCCATCCGATGCACCTTTGATCAATCCAGGCAAATCCAGAATCTGAATGGTAGCGCCTCGGTGGTGTAGTACGCCAGGGATGCAGGTTAGAGTTGTGAAAGCAAAATGGCCTGTGTCCGACTCGACATCCGTCAATTGTGAGATCAGACTTGACTTTCCTACACTGGGAAATCCGACCAGAGCAACAGATGCATCTCCAGACTTCTTGACTTCGAATCCAGGCCCTCCTCCACTCGATTTCGCGTGAGCCTGAGCCTTCTCCTTGCGCTCTTTGAGGGCGGCGATTTTCGCCTTCAATTTCCCTATATGGCCTTGAGTGGCCTTGTTGTACTTGGTCTTCGATATCTCCTCCTCGAGACTCTTGATCTGCTCATCGATGGTTGCCATGACGAACGCTCCGGCCCACGTTGGGGATGGTTCGATGCCTGGTGTGGAGTTCTTCAACCCGATGCCGAGATTCGCAGTGTGCGAGCGCAAGTGTTCAATCCGAGCCTACGGCTCGGGCGAGCGTGGATTGGGTATAGAATCCGGCTCTGCTTCCACTCTGGGGGGAATTGAGTTCGATTGCGAGGCGGCAAGAGAACGATCTCGATGCGGAGATGATACGTTGATGGAGGGTGACTCGTAGGGTCCGTTAGAGGTGAGTGTGTGGCCGATGTTATCCTTCGTCTGGTTGATTTAGCCGCTCTCGAACGACTACGTTCGATGAGTGTAGATCAATTGGTTCTAGCCTTTGAGAGCGGCCGCCTCACAGAGGAGCGACCGGCGGGCGATCCTCGCTTCCATCGCGGATTTGCTGTCGATATCGAAGGAGATTTTCTTGAGTGGGCCGATGCCGCTGATGACGGTTTGGATGCTGCGGCATCACTGATCCTTTGTGATTGGGCGAGTGTGGCTGAGTGGCGATGCTGGGATGGCCGTTTATTCCTCTATGTCGAGCCCTCGTTAGATGAGAGATTGGAGGATGTCGAAGTATTCGGTTCAGCCGATGTCTGGCAGCGACTCGCGGGGGCCTTAGCAAATAGTGACCGCGAGTCCTATTCGGAGTCGGTAATTCTTGATTGGATGGAGAGAAGGCAGGACTTAGGAGAGTCTCTGAACCCTGATGAAGACCCTCGGATATTACCGACGATGGAGTCACACAGAACGCTTACTGAGAGCCTTTATGACTTCATTGAATTGTCTCAAGACCCAGGATTGACATTACTAATTGGTCGTGAATACCTCAGCCCTGAGGACTGGGTCCTCGGTGGGGCTAGATTAGCGGAGGTAGTCGCATGACAGATCTCCCAATGCTGCCAATCGCACCGGTCGAGCCACCACAGCCGGGGGTGGTCGTGATCGGCCGATTCCAACCATTCCACATGGGTCATGCTGCGATGGTTGATGCGGCTGCAGCGATACGTGACGAGCACCGACCTGATTCGACTTTAATCATCGGAATCGGCTCGTCGAACCGGCCACAAAACCTCGCTAACCCATGGTCCGCCGAAGAACGTGAAACGATGATTGCCGCCTGGCTTGAAGCCGTTGACATTGAGAATACCCATATCTGTGCGATTCCCGATATCGAAGACCCTCCAAATTGGGTTAGCCATGCCGAGGCCTACCATGGAGCAGCAGGAGCCCTCGTCACTACCAATATGGGTACGAGCGAGCTCTACGCCGCGGCAGGCTGGGAAGTCATTCTGATACCGTTCATCGAGCGCGAGCGCTTCGAGGGTTGGCGAATCCGTGAGACTGCTCGCATGCTCAGTACTATCGCCGAAGAAGCAGCGCTCAGAGAAGTCCTCGGCTCCCTCGTCCCGAGTGCTGTTCTAGACAATCTGATTGAGACAAATGGACTATACCGTCTTGCCTTCATGGGCGAAGGCGGTGAACCGGTCGGCTGAATCTTGGAGACTACCGACCGCCTCAGCAATCGGTGCAATGAACGTCCTCGACGTTATCACCCTCGATCCAAGCGGTGAACCAATCGAGGAATGACACTCCTTCTGTCTCGAGGGTGAAGAAACGGTCCGAGAGTAGAATGGTGTGACCGTCACCGCCGGTCATGTAGCCTGAAAGTTCAATCCCAGAATCTTCGACCTTCTGCTCGGAAGCCAGCACACTATCGCGGTATTCCAAAGAGATATCATTGCCGAGCAGTGCTCCGAAGAAGCGCATGGTTTCATCATTTGAATCTGAGAATCGACCGAATCGAATTGAATTTTCTACACTGTGTGTGTAGATAATCAAGTCTGCCGAATCCATCTTGTTGAAGTTCAACCCATCGATTCCAGGGAAATCCGGCATGGTGTCATTCAGGTTCCATATATCGTAGAAATCGAAGGTCTCGTTGGTGAACAGTCCATCGCTTCCATCGTTGAAGACCAGCACTTGAGTATCGGGGTAGTCGACCGCCACCCGTGCTCCGTAGAGAGGAGCTGGAATCGAGCCGGCGCTCGAACCTGTGACAAGAATCGTCTCAGCATCAGGGTAATTTTCGAGCATGAAATTGTAAGCGGATTGCGAGTTGTTGTGACCCTTGTGTTGAATCGTGCTATCGGAATATTCTCCCGTTTTGCTTCCGAGGTGAACATCGCCTGTGCAGTATGGGATATAGATCCAAGACCAATCAGCGATGGGATTATCTGCGTTGCGGAAATTTCCTATTCCGTATTGTTTGAGAGTATAGATGTCGAAGCCCTGCTCACCGATTTCGGAACCTATGCTTGGGTCGTCATCGTGAACGGTCTGCTTGAATGTGCCACCTACTGTATCACAACTTTGGTCCTCCCAACAAGCACCACCGCCTTGGAAATACAGTATCACGCGCGACGGGTCGGCGTCGCGGCTCCAGAAAGTCCAATCTGAACCGTCCGAGCACTCGCATCCTTCGCCTCCATCGTGCTCGACCCAATTGATCCCGTATTCAGAAATCCACGGAATTTCGCATGAATCATCGTCATCGGTTGCAGTCTCATCGTAGTTGTAAGCCTCAGAATTTGTGCAGCCGGCGACTTCGTCAAAATCGTAGATTCCATCACCATCAGAGTCCGTATAGACGCATGAACCGTCATCTTGTTCGGCTGTCGAGTCGAAATTACTGGCAAGTTCATCAGTGCAGCCCTCGATTGCTTCGGTTTCAGTCTCTCCGATGCAACCAGCTAAGAGCATCGATAGGACAAGAAGAATTGCAGTTTTTCGGGTACTCATGAAATTTCAACTCCAGCATATGCGTAATAAACTGTAGTTTTGAGAATTCAATCGCTGACGACGACGACTTTTGCCGGTCTCAGAACACGGTCGTGGAGCATGAATCCGGATTCGATCTCTTCGAGGACGGTCCCGGAGGCCTGTCCGTCGGGGGCAGGAATCGTTGCGATTGCTTCCATTCGAGTTGGGTCGAAGGCAGCACCGACGGTTTCGACTCGGGTGACTCCTTCGGTTTCGAGGGCGTTCTTGAGAGAGTCAAAAGTCATTCGAACACCCTCGGTGATGGCCTCGTTGTCGCCATTACCATTGCTCAGAGCCTTTTCGAGGCCATCGATTGCAGGGATGATTTTGCTGGCGAGTCCTGCTGCTCCGAATCGAATCGCTTCAGCGCGGTCCCGCTGCCCTCGATGTCGCGCGTTCATCGTCTCTGCTCGCGCGTATTGTAAATCGCTGAGTAATTCTGCGACCCTCGCTTCAAGCAATACCATCGGGTCTTCGGGCTCGGCCTCCGCCACCTCGTCGACAGGCTCAACCTCGCCCGACTCCTCCTCTGGCATGGGTGAGTGGTTTTGAGCACCCTTCAAGAATCCAATGGTCGGAGAGGCTCGCACTTCGCTCATTCGAGGTAGAAGTATTCGCCACTCGCCTTTTGCTCGCGGTCCTTGCGGCTGCCTCGCTTATTGATCCGTGGGCGGTGAGATTCGTGGTCGCGACGGAAGGTGACATCGACATCTTCGAGGAAGCGGTTCATTCCCTTCCGCAGCGACATCGGACCGACTGCATTTCCGTGAGAGCCACCTTCACCATCAAAGACGAGAAGTGAATCGCTAACGATGTCGATGAAGTAGATGTCGTGATCGATGACCATAGCCGCCTTCTCATTACTTTCCATCGTGCGGCGGATTGCCTTCGCTGTCTCCATTCGAGCATTTGCATCGAGGTGAGCGCTCGGCTCATCTAACAAGTAGAGGTCAGCCTCCTTTCCGAGACAAATTGCAATGCTGACCGCCTGCAACTCGCCACCAGAGAGTTTCTTAGCCCGCAATTCCAGTAATTGGTCGACCTGCAGCGGACGAATCACCTGAGTGTGAAACTCGCCGCTGCGCCACTTAGCACCGAGTTCCGTATCGAGCCAATCTTGCACGCTGCCATCGAAATCGGTTCTGACGTGTTGCGGCTTGTACGAGACGCTAGCTTCCATCGTGCACCAACCCTGATCGGGTTCCATCTCGCCTGCAATCATTCGAACCATTGTGGTCTTTCCAGTGGCGTTCGGTCCAACCACACCTACGACCTCGGCGCTTCGCACTTGGCCTTCTCCGGTTTTGAGATGGAAATCGCCCAGAGTCTTCTCCATATCGCCCCACGAAAGGATGGTCTGGCCTACTTCCTCACCTCGCACGCGTCCGCGCAGGAATTGAATCGGTTTGTCACGGATCCGTACGTTTTCTTCGGGAAGGAATCCCTCGAGATAGGCGTTGATTGCGGTCCGCGTCGAGCGAGCCGGAGTAAATATTCCGAATGCTGCTCTCTCGCCATAAACGACGTGAAGCAAATCACAGAGCACATCGAGAATTGCCAAATCGTGCTCGACCACAAGTATTCGCTTACCGCGCTCAACCATTCCTTGGATGATGCCTACAACACGCATGCGCTCGTGAATATCAAGGTAGGACGTCGGCTCGTCGAAGAAGTAGACATCTGCCTCCTTGAGTAGAGTCGCAGCTATCGCCACTCGCTGTAATTCTCCTCCAGACAATTGACCCAGAGTCCTATCCAAAATGTGATCGATGGCGAGTAGTTCAGCATATTCCTGCATTTCGCCGCGGTCATCGACGCGTTCCAGCAATTCGCGGGCTTTGCCTTCGAAGATTTTCGGCAGCTTGTCGATGTACTGTGGCTTCACAGCAATCTTCACACCTTCATCTGCGACCATCGTCAGATAATCGCGCAACTCTCCTCGAGGGAATGATTCGATGATTTCGGCCCAGTCGCGCGAGTTGATGGTCCAGTCGCCAAGATTCGGTCGCAGTGCGCCTGAGAGTAGATTGATTGCGGTCGACTTCCCCATCCCGTTCGGTCCGAGGATGCCTACGACTTGCTCCTCGCGAGGCGCGGGCAGACGGAACAAACGGAATCCATTCTCACCATATCGGTGAGTCATATCCCCGTCGAGTTCCTCTGGCAGATTTGTGATGATTAGTGCGTCGAATGGACACTTGTTGACACAAATGCCGCAACCGATACACAGTGGCTCTGAAACCAACGGCTTGCCGCTTGAATCATCGAGCACGATACACTCGATGCCGTTGCGAACAGGTGGGCAAAAAGCCCAGCATTCTGCATTGCATTTCTTGGGTTGACAGCGATCCTCGAGTAGAACAGCGACCCTCATACATACCCCTCCTGTTTGCTCCGCCCGATAATCTTCCCTTGAGACTTGTCCAATACAAGCCGCTTCCGGCTCAAAGAGCGAGGAAGCGGTAACGCGTGTACACGTAAGCAGCTAGAGTAATCTTCTCCGCCTTTGAAAGCTGTACGCGTCGAGTGAAAACATCACCTTCACTCTTGTTGATTTTCTTGAGGATTGATTCGTAAAATGCCATCATTGCTGCGGGTGAATAACGCGACTGTCGGTCGAGCAGTGGTAGCAATTTGAACGCCTTATCTCGGTAGGTCTCCGCTCGCGAGATGTACTCCTCGACGAATGGTTTCCATCCGGGGTGTTCGAGTAGTTCCGCTCCGCTCTTCACATCCTGCTCGCTGATTCCGTAGCGGCGCAGGTCCTCCATCGGAAGGTAGATCCTGTCGCGCTCGGCATCTTCAGCGACGTCGCGAATGATATTCGTCAGTTGCATGAAAATCCCCCATGATTCAGAGAATTCGCGAGCTTCTAGGTCATCATAGCCGTAAATCTCGATGCACACCAGTCCGACCGTAGAGGCCACACGGTAGCAGTAGGAGTAGAGTTCCTCAAAAGTCTCGTATCGGTTTTGGTGAAAGTCATCTTCCATTCCGCTAATCATGTCGTCCAAGAGTTGTCTTGGGATGTTGTAGCGTTGAATCGTATCTTTGAGAGCAATGAAAATTGGATCTGTCGAAGTGATCTGTCCATAAGCGGTTGAGAGCTTCTTTCGATAGTAGAATAGTTGCGACATCCGGTCGTCGTAATGATCGCGGGCAACGACCGGGCTGCCCCCAGTCAAACGCTCAATATCAGCCCTGTACTCGATCGATTCAGGATCATCGGAAGATCCTCCAGGAAATGAATCAACATAGTCTCCGTCGGCAATGTCGTCAGCGCGCCGGCAGAAGGCGTAGTAAGCGCAGATTGCGCGACGTGCCTCGTTTGGAAGATACTTGAACGAGTGATAGAAATTGCCAGCCTCGACGCGGGTTAATTCCTCACAGTAATCGTAAGCGGCTTCAATCATGTATTCCGGCACATCGGTTTCTGACCAGATTGCAGCATCGATGTGCCCGAATGGATTGAGGAGTTCTCCTCGGGAGCCCAGGACACCCATGAATCGAGCTCCCTCTCGGAGCGTCTCGAGGGCAGTAATCGAAATTGCTCGACCTGCTTCACGAGTCATACTGACTGCAGATCGCACGACCTCGATTCCTTCGGGCTGAACGTCAGGATCTACGAGAGATATGCTACGCTCGAGGTCATACCGCACTCCCGTCGTGGGATCGGTTTTCGAGCGCTGTGACATGGTGATGCCTGACGCGAGCCCACATGGCTCGCACTTGAACCTCACCCTCGCGCGCGTGCAGGCCGCTTAGCGGCCTTGAGGGGGGTTCTAGTTGGAATCATGCTCAGTTCAGGCAATTGAACTCAGAGTTGCTTTCGGGCTTTCGCTGCAGCCTTGTTGAGGAGACGATCCTCAAGGGCTTTGAAGCGTGTCCCGACAGCGCTCAGTGCAGCGATTCTCTTGATTCTGCTACGGCTAACTTTGATGCGCTCTCCGGCGTCGAGGACATTGCCTGTTCGGAGCAGCGAGATAGTGTCCAGACCGATGGCTACTGGGAGGATGCAGGCCATCCGAAGATTGCGATGCTTTCGTGGAATCATTCGGATGTAGCGGATGGCCGCCTCGTAATGGTCGCAGGCGAGGTCGAGATAGGAATCGTAGAGCGGTCGGAATGCTGAGATTGACTCGGGATTTCGCAGGTCTTCATGAGTCAGACCAAATTCGGTAAGGCGCTGGCTCGGGATGTAGCATCTGCCTAGGGCGATGTCCGCAGGGATATCTCGCAGGATATTTGTCATTTGCAGAGCCTTGCCGAAGCGGATTCCAAGAGCGTCGAAAGTCTCTGTGTCTGCAACCCCGCCTTCGAGTTCGTGCAAGAGCGTAATCGCAGTCCAGAACTCGCCTACGCTACCGGCGACGCGGTAGGCATAATCCTCCAATTCTGCGTCGTTCTCAAGAGTTGTCAAATCAGACCCCAAAGCTCCGAATCTTACGAGATCGAGTCGCTGTCCTGAGATTATGACGTCAAGACATCGCTGCATCAGGATAGCATCCTCGGACGACATCGCACGGTAGGCTGCAATCACTGAATCGAGATTCTCAAGCAGCCTCTTCTCATCAGCATCCTCCTGAATAGATGCGATGTCGCTGAGGTCGACGACTTCGTTACCAATGAGTAAACCACGATAGCCGTCGAGAGCTTCAATCAACGCCTCCGCATTTTCAGTCTTCGAGTCGGCAATTGTGTCCGCAAGGCGAGCGAGCAAGTAGAGTAGTCCCACTTGGTCACGAACGGTGTTGGGAAGCGTTGTGAGGGTCAAGTGGAATGAGCGTGATGTGGCTTTGAGTAGGCCATCGATGTGCGAATTGATTACTTCTGCCATCACTTCACCCGGTCTGGCCACTTTGGCTCATTTGTTGAGTCCTTCGCACTTAGGAGCACCTACCACTCCCTCCAACCCTCGGCTCCTCTCCGTGGTGATTCAGGCCAGTCGGGCCACTCTGAGTCGTGCTTCCAGCCTCTGAATTCTGCAGTACCTCTCTGCTCAAGCAGGCCTGCTGCTGCGGTGAGTCCTGCCCTGCTCGCTCCCTCCATTGTGCTTGGCCAATCAATGTCTATCCAATCTCCACCGAGTATGACCCCCTCTCCTGCGTCAAGCGGGTCAGGGCGCAGGCGTTGTGCGCCGGTTCGCAGAGATGTTGTTGCGTGCTTGTTGCGGATGACATGGAATGAGACGATTGCGGGTGCTTGTGGGAATGCGGTTTCGATTACCCGTTCGTACTCGTTTCGGATAAGTTCGTCATCCCAGTCGAGGTAAGGGTCGGCGTAGGAGACTAGAACGCTCATCCAGTGTCCCGGCAGCCCTCCTCTCTCTCCGTCATCGAGTTCTGCCGAACGGTCGAAGAGTGTCTGGATTATGGGCTCGTCACAGCAGCTGACAAAGTGTATTCCTTCGGGTAGAATCGGTCCTTCATGGAAGGCGTGGATAGCGATCCGTGCAGTGTTTCCTAGGTCCGCTAGACGACCGGCTACCTCATGCGATGCGGCACTTGCTCCGGAGCCGGTAAGCAATCTTGCTGTAACTGAACTCGGTGTGCAGAGGATGACTGTTGATGCTGCAATCATTCCGTCTCTGGTGGTTACTCCGGTGACTCTTCCTGCTTCTCGGTAGAGTGAGGTCACTGGAGTTGAGACTCGGACCTCCACTCCGGCTGAAGCCAGAGTTCTGCGCAGGGCTGGTGAGAGTGATTTTGCTAGATCTTTGGTGAATGATCCGACGTCAAATGCATCGGCTTCGCCGAATAGTCCGCGCTTGAACAGGAATGCAGCCGATGCAGCGCTGGCTTGGCTGGAATCGATGTTGAGGGTTGTGCGGACAAGTGGGTCCCAGAATCTGGTGATTGACCGCTCGGTTTGGCCGTTATCGCGCAGCCAATCGAGGAAGGTGGTATCGTCGAGGCTGCGCCGGCGTTCCTCGTCCATTTTGTGCAGTTCCTTGACTACTTTTTGCATGGCAATCTTGTCACCCAGTTTGAGGAAACTTGCGTTGAGCAATGATGCCGATAGGTGGTTAGGTGGTGGCAGATTCCCTGAGCGAATTGTGGAGATTGTGCCTTTTTCGACCTCGAGATAGGGCAGGCTTGTCTGCTTCTGTAGTTTGATGATGTCTCGGGCTTCGCATGTTGCGAGGAGTTGCAGGAATCGGCCGTAGATTCGGAATACGACATGCTGACCATTGTCTATCGGGCGCTCGATTCCAGGTAGCCGAATACTCGCGACACGACCTCCAAGCATTGCAGATGCTTCGATGAGAGTGACCCGTTGCCCTCTGCCTGCGAGTGCAAGAGCACAGGCGCTTCCGGCCAAGCCGCCGCCGACAACGACTACTGGAGACTCCTGACTCACGGCGGTTGAGCCGTATCATTCGGTCTAAGACTCTGCGCGATACGATGGGACTAGGAGTCGGTCTTCAGAGAAGACCGGCTTGTTCGAGGGCGACCTTGAGAACTGCTCCTATCTCTGAAGGGTCGCGTGCGATATGGATTCCAGCCGCCTCAAAAGCAGCGAATTTCTCAGCGGCGGTGCCTTTGCCGCCAGAAATGATCGCACCGGCGTGCCCCATTCTTTTGCCAGGTGGAGCAGTCGCCCCAGCCACGAAGCCGACAATCGGTTTGCTGAAGTTATCTGCGACCCAAGCCGCCGCCTCCTCCTCGGCAGTACCGCCAATCTCGCCAATCATCACCACTGCCTCAGTCTCAGAATCCTCCTCGAAAGCCGCTAGGCAGTCGATGAACCCAGTTCCACTGACAGGGTCGCCACCAATTCCGATGCATGTGGTCTGACCTTCGCCTACGCTCATCGTCTGAGCCACTGCCTCGTATGTGAGGGTGCCAGATTTCGAGATAACACCGATTCTTCCCTTGGCGTGGATATATCCGGGCATGATTCCGACCTTGCAGCCCCCATCTTCTCCGGGCGTGATGATTCCTGGGCAATTTGGCCCAATCAGCCTGATTCCAGGACTCTTTGAGATATGTCCGACTACTCGGACCATATCGAGGGTTGGAATGCCCTCAGTGATACAAACTATCAGTCCCTCTCCCTTGATTTCGTTGAACGCATCGGCAGCTTCGATGATTGCCGAGGCTGCGAATCTAGCTGGCACGTAAATCACCGAGGCGTCAGCATCAGTTTTGCTAATCGCCTCGTGCATTCCGTCAAAGACGGGAACCTCTCGGTCAGCCAAATCGACGGTTTGACCTCCCTTTCCAGGAGTTACTCCACCGACTACATTGGTGCCGTATTCGACCATCATCTTCCCATGGAATCTGCCTTGCGAGCCAGTGATCCCCTGAATCAGTAGTTTCGAATCTTCTTGAAGCCAAATTGCCATCACTGACCACCTCCAATCAATCCGACAATTGCTTCAGCTCCCTCGGCTAGTGTACTCACAGTAGTGACTTCCAAGGAACTCTCATCTAGGACAGTCTTGCCTTCGACATGGTTGGTGCCAGAGAATCTGACCACAAGTGGAACCGACAAACCGATCTCTCTGGATGCATCGATAATACTTCTAGCCACCATATCGCAGCGGATGATGCCCCCGAAGATGTTCACTAGGATACCTTCCACACTAGGATCATCTAGGATGATACCGAATGCAGTAGTAATTGATTCCTTATTTGCTCCTCCTCCAATATCTAGGAAGTTGGCGGGCTCACCACCGTACAGTTTGATGACATCCATCGATGCCATTGCAAGGCCAGCGCCGTTGACTAGGCAACCGATATCGCCATCGAGTTTGACGTAGGATAGGCCTGCTTCCTTGGCACGAGTTTCGGTCGGCTCTTCTTCAGACAAATCTCTCAATTCATCCCAATCCTTGTGCCGGAATAAGGCGTTTTCGTCGAAACTTACCTTAGCGTCAAGAGCGACCATTTCGTCCGACTTGGTTCGAACTAGAGGATTGATTTCTACCATCGCGCAATCGTTTGAAACGAATAGTTCGTAGAGGCTTCCGATCATTCCGAAGAAGTCCTCCAAGGCAGCGCCCTGTAGACCTAGGGAAATACCTAGTTTTCTCTTTTGGGATTCAAGCAAATCTGCTGTCGGGTCAACCCATATTTTGTGAATTGCTTCCGGAGTGTTTTCGGCAACCTCTTCGATATCCACGCCTCCTTCCGTCGAGGCCATGATTAGTACTGCCTTTGCTTCCCTATCGACTAACAAGGCGAGGTAGTATTCGTGTGCGATTTCACAACCAGCCTCGACGTAGAGATTGCTGACTAATTTCCCAGCAGGTCCAGTCTGCTTAGTTACGAGGATATGTCCTAGGATGTTTTCAGCATAGGTTTCCACTTCATCACGGTCGAAAGCGATCTTGACACCACCCTCCATTAGGAGGTCTCCAGAAGTCGGGCAGTACAGGTTGCCTTTGCCTCTCCCACCGGCATGGATTTGGCTCTTGACTGCGACTACCTTTGAGCCAAGAGAATCGTATGCAGCAAGCGCTTCTTCGACACTTTTGCAGTGCACGCCATCCTGCACCTTGACACCCGCCTCGCGGAACAATTGCTTTCCTTGGTACTCGTGGATGTTCATGTCGACGGTCCGACGACCGAACACCCGTCTTTCAACGATGCGCCTGTGAGGTGTGGGGGGTCATCGGGGATACGAAGTGCTGAAAGTCAGAATTGAACTCGGTACGCCATGGATGTAGTAGTGTTAGCCGGAGGTTTTGGCACTCGCTTGCGTCCATGGACTGAAACAATCCCCAAACCACTATTGCCTATTCTTGACAAGTCAATGATTGAGCATGTTCTAGATGTGTTACCTGAATCTCAAGTTGACAAGGTTCTGATTGCCGCTGGTTATGGTGTAGAACAGATGCGGAAACATTTCGAGGAGATTTCCTTACCCTACGAGGTTGTCATCGTTGAAGAGACTGAACCTCTAGGCACAGGAGGGGCGATTGCAAACTGCCGCGAGCATCTTTCCGGAGGGACTTTCTGTGTTATCAATGGAGATTTGATTACTAGCCTTAAGGTCGAAGAGATGCTTGAATTCCACAAACAAAATGGCGGTATTGCAACCATTTCCCTTTGGGAAGTTGAAGACCCATCTCGGTTCGGTGTCGCTGACTACAAAGAAGACACTGGGAAGATAATGAGATTCCAAGAGAAACCCGCGATCGAAGATGCATATTCCAATCTAATCAACGCTGGAACCTACATCCTTGAGCAAGAAATATTCGACTTTATGCCAGACGAAGCTCATAGCATCGAGAGAGACATTTACGAGAAGATTGCAGAGACTGGAGCATTGAATGGCTTCCCCTTCGAAGGCATGTTTGTTGACGCGGGTACGCCTACTTCATTTGTTGAAGCCAGCCAAGCTTGCATCAATTCTGGCCGATTCGCAATCGGTCAAGTATCAGGCGATTCATGGATTGGAAATGGTTGCGAAAATTTCGGTGAAGTAATTGGCAGTTCTCTTGGCTCTAATGTCACCGTAGGAGAAGGCTCATCGATTCATAATTCAGTGATTCTAGAAGGTGCAATTATTGGGTCGAATTGTCAATTGCACGGCTGCTTAATTGGTAAAGGTGCGGAAGTAAATAACGGCTCTAATCTTAATAGCGAAATCGTTGGTCACGGGTCTATAGTTGAGTGAGATAGAATGGCAAAGGATTTCGGAAATATTCAATTTTCCGGAAAACTCCGTCCCTCCCAGGTAGCCTCATCAAGCATAATTAGAACTGAATTAGAATCTAATTCAAAGGAATTACTTATTGTTGCTCCACCCGGTTCTGGAAAGACAGTACTTGGGTTGTATGTTTGGTCTGATTTGGTCAGACTACCAACCTTGGTGCTTAGTCCCAACTCAGCAATACAGGCTCAGTGGGTTGAGAGGGCCAAAGAACTCTTTGACCTCGATGGAAAGGTTTCGGAAATTGGTACTGATCCGAAGAATCCAGGAATTCTCACATCGCTGACATACCAATCGGTTACTTTGCCAAAAAGAGGCGGAGGGGAACTTGATGATTCAGCCATGGAATTATGGATTAGCAGTCTAATGGACCCCGATCCTAGCGACGGTATAGTTGAAGCTGAAGATCGCGAAAGTGCAATTTCTTGGATAGTAGATTTGGAGGAAAAGAATCCTGAATATCACTCAGATAGGATGGGCCATTATCGAAAGAAAGTTAGAGATTCACTATCTGAACATGGCAATGCGCTTTGGGTGTTGCATGAATCCGCAAAAGCCAACCTGAAGAGGCTCTCTGATGTTGGCATTGGACTAATCATTCTTGATGAATGCCATCATCTATTGGAGCATTGGGGTAGAGTCCTAATTGAGATAGTCGAATTTCTGGATAATCCAATCGTACTGGGGCTGACTGCGACCCCTCCAGAGGCTGGAAATGACCCCTCGGATAATCTCTATCTCGACCTATTTGGGGAGGTTGATTACGAAGTTCCAGTTCCTGCATTAGTTAGGGATGCTAATTTGTCTCCTTACCAAGATCTCGCATACTTTGTTCGCCCTTCACAAGGCGAGTTGAAATATATCGCAAATGTCGATCAAGACTTTGCTAACTTACTTGACGAACTAAAGAGAGGCCCAGAGAAACCAGAGGGAAGAATCCCTAGGCTTGAGGTATGGTTAGCTAGAGTATTGGATGAACTAAGCCTACCAGCTGGTAAAGCAAAAGATTGGGATTCCTTTCGTAAGAGAGACCCTCGCCTCGCTGATGCAGCAAGAGAATTCCTCGTATCGAGTGGGCTTAGTTTGCCGAAGGACGTCCCTCGTCCTTTGGAATCAACAACATCCGATGGAAGTAGCATGGATACGCTGATTACCGTACTCGATCGATACATCAGAAATGGCTTGATGCGGTCAAAGAGTAAGAAAGATCACGCCCTCGCTGAAGATGCAAAGAAAAAACTCAGAATGCTAGGTGTCCAGATAACGGGTTCTGGCGCAAGAATGTGCGCATCTCCTGTTGGTCGAGTAATGGCTTACGCCTCTGCTAAGTATGATGCTCTACAGAACATTCTAACTGCCGAAATGCAGGCTCTTGGGCCAGATATTAGAGCAGTCATTGTTACTGACTTTGAGAAAACCTCTGCCACTGCTTTGGTTGAAGGAGTGTTGGATAAAGAAGCAGGAGGTGCAGTAGCCGCTTACAGAGCAGTTCTAGGGTCCGAATCTACCGACAGGCTAGATCCAGTATTGATGACCGGAACTACCGTATTGGTTGATGACGATTTATTGGAGAGGATATTTCCTCGATTTGAGCAGTGGGTTTTCGAAAGGAATCTCGATATCAAGTTCGATTATGTTGAACGGGGAGATTATTTCGAAATTAGAGGTAAGGGCAAGGATTGGCTACCTCGTTATTACACCATGATGATAACCGAATTATTCCAAGAAGGAGTCACAAAGTGTTTGGTTGGCACTAGGGGTCTACTAGGGGAAGGTTGGGACGCTAGTCGCATCAATGTACTAGTCGATTTGACGACAGTTACCACTAGCATGAGCATAAATCAACTCAGAGGAAGATCGTTTAGATTAGACAAACTTTGGCCAGAGAAAGTAGCTAATAATTGGGATATTATTTGTTTGGCTGACGAATTTTCCAAAGGCTTTGATGATTATTTGAGATTCAAGAGAAAGCACAAGCAGCTCTACGGAGTATGCGACGATGGTGCGATAGAGAAAGGGGTAGGACATGTCCATCCAGCATTCACTGAGGCTAAGCCAGAGGGCGTGTCCGAAACCATGGAAATATTCAACGAAGAAATGTTGATGAGGGCCAAAAATAGACCCCGAACAAGGGAACTATGGGGGATTGGAAAGCCCTTCAATGCCGTCCCTAGAGAGGCGGTTGAAATCAAAGGAAATCTTGGAGGAGGTTTCCCGCCTGCGAATTCTATAGGCGTCACAGTCTGGACTGACGAATCTTTGATTCAAGCGATCACTGATGCAGTTGCAACCTCATTACAAAATTTAGGCTTGATAGGATTTGGTGCTAAGGTTGGCGGTGGAGACAGAAGTGGTGGCTGGATGAGAGCATACCTTGAGGATGCGACAGAGGAAGAATCCGCAATCTTCGCTGAGGCAATGCAAGAAATACTGGGTCCACTAGATAATCCAAGGTATGTGATCCCAAGAGAAGTCAAAATAATCAGTGATACTTGGCTTAGCAATTTAATGCCCGAAGTCCTAGCGAAATACTTTCGAAAGAAGAAAAATACTCTGTCTATGTTTCATTCTGTTCCAAAGGTACTTTGCCGCAATAAAGAGGAAGCAATGGTATTCCAAAGCCAATGGAATTTGAAAGTCAGTCCGGGTGAAATAATGTATGGTCACAGCAAGAAGGGCAAGGAACAGGTGGCAGAAATCAACAGAGTTGGACTAGTTCCGAAAACATCCTTCCATCGCAAGAGTGTATTCCTGTGATTATTTCGAGCATCTATTACACTCAATTTTAGATCCTGCGTGCTCGCTACAGAATCGATTGCGGCAAGTAAAGCACCTGAAGTCAAATGCTGAGACTGAATTTTCACAACCTGAATGCCCGCAAGACTCTTCGCCGGTTTTTGCTTTGGGCAAGTCATCTGAATTATCGACAGAATAACCTTCTTCCCACCATTCATCACCGATGATTTCTTCTTTCTTTTCCTCAACAACTTCCTCTTTGAGGCCAAGCACCTTGATCACGTAGGGGCTGTCGAAGAATCGTCCCGAATCCGACGCACCCCATATTTCTGCGAGCCTCTGTCTTCCATCTTCTCGGGATTTAATGTCCCCTCCTCGTGCCTGAATGTATGCGATTAATCTGTCATAGGCTCGAATGTAAGAGGGAGCCAGCTCACGGTTGAGATCAAGTGGTTTTCTTGTTTTTCTTCCTTGATTAGATCTAGGTGAATAACTCCTCTTCTGTGGCACCTTGCCTTGCTCACTTCCAACTTGTATCAGCTTCACTACAATAGGGCCCAATGCAAGAAGGAGAATAATGAAACCACAACCATCACCAATTCCTGAAATAATGCCTAATCCTAGCACGCCTGCAGGAACTAAGAACACCCATTTGTTGTCTGTTTCATCATCTACCGCCTCGATAAACGCCCAAATCCCACTATAAATCAGAACAATGATGATGAGTACAATTTCTGCTCCTCCTGCTGACATAGCAATCACTCGATAGTGTGACCGCGGCGCTGTCCCGGCGCCGCGGCCGATGAGGTACCTAGCGAACGTTGCGGTACGCAACTGCAGTCATTGCCCTCGCGGGCTCCTTCTTCGGGACAATACGCTGTTGACCCCGCGGACGATAAACTCAGCGCCGGACAGCGATTCTGATGGACGCGTCTTTGTTGCCTGCTAAATCACTAGAATCCACTTTAATTGGTAAGCCAAGGCGATTACACAATTCCAGATGTGAAGATGACCATGGATGTTGACACCTTGCGCTGGCATCGTAGCCCAATACTGTGATTGGTTCGAGTTCAGATTCCCAGCCTTGCCCGCTCATTCTACCGGAAACTCTGATCCAAGAATGTTCGAATTTTCGGAGGTCATTATCAAATTTCTTTAGTCCTATTTTGGATAATCTACTGAGAAGGAAATCTCTTGGAATTGCTCTAGGAATAATTGCAAGAACATTACTTCCATCGTACCAATAAGCAACAGGTCCGATATTTTCCCTGTCGAATTTTTCTTGTGCCGTATTTACTGCTTCAATTGGTTCGCCCCACCTAGCAGGAAGCCACGTTACGAGTGCCGATCTATCCTTTGTTCCCTGTACGTGACTACTAACTTCTATGCTGACATATTCCTCATTATCAGATTTAGATTTCTTTGGTTTTGAGGCTGATTTTTGTTTGAGCTTCAAGCGAGGTAAAGCAAACGGGGGTCTTTTTGGCATTTTCACAGCCAAATCATGCCTCTGGATATTTCCTACCCAATCGCTGATTGGCATCTCTAACCATTCATCCTCAAGAATCGTACAAACCCATCCTGTTGACCCGTGTAAAGTGCCTGGGACTCGGATAATCCTACGTGTATCTGCAGTAACAACGGGGTCAACAGGGTGCCCTGCAGCAATCACTCTATCCAGTAATTCCTTTCTTTGCTCTCTAACCAGTTCTTCTCTTATTCCTGCATCGGGCTCAGAAAACGCGCTCCTATCTGGGTCATTTGCAATTAGATGGAATCCTTTACTTCCAGAGAATGAAACATGCTGAATTTCTAAGTCGGTATTACTCAATAACCACTCTCTAAGTTCTAAGGTTGCGACCCTCGCCTCATCGAGTTTTTTCTTACAAAAAGGCCTCATATCTATGTCGAAGACTACCATGTGGTCAAGTAGAATCGGGGCGGGTCTTTTCTCATCCTTAAGTCGAGGTAA
>Ga0209035_10000159_pt1 | contig 26971 bp, 19 predicted proteins | sample MarorgKNORR_S2LV_6_FD_188220 | JGI IMG/M metagenome (GOLD analysis project Ga0209035, IMG submission 188220) | Marine microbial communities from the Southern Atlantic Ocean, analyzing organic carbon cycling - AAIW_A/KNORR_S2/LV (SPAdes) (version 2) | ecosystem: Environmental > Aquatic > Marine... | reverse complement strand
TGTAAATATTGAGATTACCAACTAATAGTAAATGAACAAGTATGAGTAGTAAGCATTTTTATATTGTTTTTTTTGCATTGATGCTCTCAGGGGTTGTAGATGCACAAGTAAACTTGTTAAACGCCACCGCCGTTGAGACGATAGGTGAAAAAACTAGAGATCAGATCATCGCAGGCAATGATGGACCTTTGCCTTATGGTTATATTGATGATAGAGACATTTTGTATTCGTATGTTGTATGGGAATTTATAGATTTGAATCAAAAAATAAACCTTCCATATTATTTTCCGATTGATACCACAAGTATTTCTAGCAACAGGCGTTCTTTGTTTGATACCTTATTAAAAGGACTTAAAACAGGGGAGATTAAAGAAGCATATGAAAACTCTTTTTTTAGTACTAAAATTACACGTCAAGAAATAGCAGGAAAATTATTGAATATCCGTAATGATGGAGATAACATAGATACGTTTAGTATCAAGTCACAAGATATTTCTGGATATCAAATTAAAGGAATGTGGTATTTTGACAAACGTCAAGGAGAATTAAAATACAGGTTGTTGGCAATTGCTCCAATGGGACCAGATGTGCAAACACTAGGTGTTTCAGAAATTGATGATGATGAATTGTATCCATTGTTTTGGGTGTTTTATCCATCTGCAAGAGAGGTATTGTATAGAGTAAAAGTATTCAATCCAGAAAATTCTTCACATCCAATATCATATGACCACTTGTTAAATGCGAGACGCTTTTCTGCAACGATTACTAGAACAGAAAACATCTATGGAAATCGAAAAATTTCTGACTATATCAGAGGAAATTCACTCTTTCAATTGTTAGAAGCAGATAAGATCAAAGAACGCATTCGAAACAAAGAAATGGATATGTGGAACTATTAGTGAAGCTCAATCTTGAGGAGTTTGTAAAACGAACTCAACATTGTAAGTTGAACTAATCCCGCTTTTTTAGCGGGATCACATATAGCGATTAAGATCTTAACACAAAAAAAACACTCCTTCTAATAGCGAATAGAAGGAGTGTTTTTTTGTGTTTAAAAGAGTATTTTTACACCATGCAAGTAGATTATATAGTTGTTGGTTTAGGCTTGGCAGGATTGGCTTTTGTTGAAGAGTTAATTGCGGCTAAAAAAACCTTTATAGTTTTTGAAGATGATTCTCAAACGTCTTCTTTGGTTGCTGGAGGAGTTTATAATCCTGTAATTTTAAAACGTTTTACACCAGTTTGGAATGCTCAAGAACAATTAAAGGTTGCACTTCCTTTTTATAAAAATATTGAAGAAAAACTAAACATAATCATTGATGAGAAGTTCGTAATCAAAAAAGCTTTTAAATCTATTGAAGATCAAAACACTTGGTTTGAGGCTTGTGATAAGCCAAAAATGATCGATTATTTAAACCCTAAATTAGATACCCAAACGTATCATGGAGTTATCGCTAATTTTAGTTTTGGGAATGTAAATGAAACAGGTAGAATTGACACAAAAAAATTAGTAGAATCTTATAGAAGTTACCTTGAAGACAGCCAATTAATCCGATTCGAAAATTTTGAACATCAACAATTAAACCTTGATGAAGAATTGATAAAATATAAAGATGTTAACGCGTCAAGAATCGTTTTTTGTGAGGGTTTTGGAATTAAAGAAAATCCATATTTTAAAGACTTGCCTTTAAATGAAGCAAAAGGAGAATTATTAACAATTCATGCGCCGGAATTAAATATTGACTTTTTATTAAAATCGACACTTTTTGTACTGCCTTTAGGGGATAACAACTATAAAGTTGGAGCTACCTTTAATTGGACCGACAAAACATCAAATCCATCTGAAGAGGGAAAAAAAGAGCTAGTAGAGAAGCTAAAGAAAGTAATTAATGTTCCGTATACTATTGTTTCTCAATCCGCAGGGATAAGACCTACAGTTGCGGGTAGAAGACCTTTGGTTGGTGTGCATCCAAAACATCCACAATTAGCTGTTTTGAATGGTTTAGGAACACGAGGAGTGATGATTGCGCCGACCGTTGCCAAAAATTTGTTCAATCACTTAGAGAAAGGCGAAGCCTTGGATTCGGAAATTGACATCAAAAGATTTGATTAAGCTTCTTTTATGGTTGTGTTTTTGTCAAAGGAAATAAACATGTTGATCCAAAGAATCCTAGAGAGTCTTAAATTTACAGGAATCATAAAAAGTAACACACTAAAGATTGCTACAAAAGATTGCAAGAGTGTGCCATTAAAAACTAGGGTTGTAATTAAAAAAGTAATTATAATAAGTGCCACGGTAATTCCATAACCAACATACATCGCGCCATAAAAAAAAGAAGGCTCAATCACATATTTCAAACCACAAGTTGGGCAATTTTCATGTAGCTTGAGTATCTTATTTGGAATGTATGTAACTCCGTATTTAAAAAAACTTCCTTCTTGACATCTCGGACATTTATTGTTTAGGATACTATACAACTTTGTGCCTTTTTGAAACATGGGCTCTTGTTTTAGCATTGAAAATAAGCGATTAAAAAAGCCTAAAATTTGGTTTGGTCTCCAAATAATTTAGAGTAATTTTGCACGGACTAAAAAATAAGTCGGTAATCTTTGTTTTCGAATTAATTAGAACACAAAAATACATTAAACATTTATATTTCATATGTTAAACGTACATAATCTAACGGTCTCTTTTATGGGGACAGATCTATTTTCTGGAATTACTTTTAAATTGAATAAAGGAGATAGAATTGGACTGATTGGAAAAAATGGAGCAGGGAAATCTACGCTTCTAAAAGTGCTTTCTAAAGACATAGAAACAAGTGGAGGCACGATGGCTTTTGACAAAGATGTCCGCATCGGTTTTTTACGTCAAGATATAGATTTCGTAGCAGGAAGAACTATTTTAGAAGAAGCATATCAAGCGTTTGAAGAAATTAAAAAAATTGAAGTACATCTAGAAGAAATTAATCATCAATTGACAACCAGAACAGACTATGAAAGTGATGGTTATGGCCAATTAATTGAAGATTTAACAGATTTAACCGAGCGTTATGAATTGCTAGGAGGTTATAATTACCAAGGAGATACAGAGAAAATATTACAAGGATTAGGTTTTCAGCGTGAAGATTTTGACAAGCTGACTGACACGTTTTCTGGAGGATGGAGAATGCGAATCGAATTGGCAAAATTACTATTGCAAAACAACGATATTTTGTTGCTTGATGAGCCAACGAATCACTTGGATATTGAATCTATTATTTGGTTAGAAAACTTCTTAAAAGGATATTCAGGCGCCATCATGTTGGTGTCGCATGATAAAATGTTTTTAGACAATGTAACCAATCGAACGATTGAAATTTCTTTAGGACAAATTTACGATTACAAAAAACCCTATTCTCAATTCTTATTGTTACGAGGAGAAATCAAAGAAAAACAATTACAAGCACAGAAGAACCAAGAAAAAGAAATCAAGCAAACACAGCAGTTAATTGACAAGTTTAAAGCCAAAGCAAGCAAGGCTTCTATGGCGCAATCGTTAATGAAAAGGCTAGATAAAGTTCAACGTATTGAAGTAGATACAGATGACAATGCAACGATGAATGTCCAGTTTAAAATTTCTAAAGAACCTGGGAAGATTATTGTGGAAGCAGAGAAGATGAGCAAAAGCTATGGCGATAAACAGGTGTTGGAAAATGTAAATTTATTGATTGAAAGAAATAGCAGAATTGCCTTTGTTGGACAAAATGGACAAGGAAAGTCGACACTCGCAAAAATGATGGTTGGCGATATTCCGTTTGAAGGACATTTAAAATTGGGACACAATGTAGAAATTGGATATTTTGCCCAAAATCAATCAGAACATTTGCCGCCAGAACAAACCGTACTTCAAATTATGGAAGATGCTGCAAATGACGGAAACAGAGCAAGAGTTAGAGATATGTTAGGGTCTTTTTTGTTTGGTGGAGATACTGTTGATAAGAAAGCAAAAGTATTGTCTGGAGGAGAAAGAAACCGGTTAGCTTTGTGTAAGTTATTGTTGTCGCCCTTTAATGTTTTGATTATGGATGAGCCGACGAATCACTTGGACATTGCGTCTAAAAACGTGCTAAAACAAGCCTTGAAAAATTTTAAAGGAACATTGATTTTGGTATCGCATGATCGTGATTTTTTACAGGGATTAACGGATACGGTGTATGGATTTAAAGACAAGGTTATTAAAGAGTATTTAGGGGATATTGACTATTTCTTGGAACAGCATAAAATGGAAAGCATCCGTGAAGCCGAGAAAAAAACGGTTGTTAAATCTGAAAAAAAAACACCAAAAAAAGGAACTACTCAATTGGATAGAGCTCAGGAAAAAGAAATAAAAAAGTTGAGAAATAAGCTCTCAAAAATTGAAATTGAAATTGCCGAGTTAGAAAAGGAAGTCGAAAAAATGGATCTTGCGTTAGCAGAAGATTATCAAGAAACTTCTAGCAAATCTAATTTCTTTGAAAATTACAAGTCAAAAAAGAAAAAAGTAGACACATTGTTAGAAGAATGGGAGCAGGTAGAGGAAGAAGTAGCGGCGTTTTCGTAACAGTAAAATGAGACCTCACAGGTTTTTAAAACCTGTGAGGTCTTTGTAAACTATGATGTTCAACTCAAAAATACAAACAGAAAATCAACAGGTGTTTTTACCTGCTTTACAGGATCAAAACATTGAATTGTTTGTAAAAAGAGAAGACCGTATCCATCCATTTGTTTCTGGAAATAAATTCAGAAAACTCAAGTACAATGTAGCAGCAGCCAACAAGCAAGGACATAGCACACTGCTTACTTTTGGCGGCGCATTTTCCAATCATATTGTAGCAACTGCTGTTGCAGGAAAATCAATGGGATTTGAAACTATAGGGATTGTTCGTGGAGATGAATTGGGAAATGATGTAGAAAAAACATTGGCAGGCAATGCTACATTGCGGGAAGCACACAATAACGGAATGAAATTTCAGTTTGTTTCTAGAGAGGCGTATCGCGAAAAATCCTCTGAAAAATTTCTTGATCAATTAAAAAAGCAATTCGGAGATTTTTACTTAATTCCAGAAGGAGGAACTAATAAGTTAGCCGTAAAAGGCTGCGAAGAAATTTTAACTTCTGATGATGATAAATTCGATTATATTTGTGTTGCTGTAGGAACAGGAGGAACAATTTCTGGGTTGATCAATTCAGCAGAAAAGCATCAAAAAATAATCGGTTTCCCTGCATTGAAAGGTAATTTTCTGACAAATGAAATCAAGCTGTTTACAAAAAAAACGAAAAATTGGCGTTTGGAAACAGTCTATCATTTTGGCGGCTATGGAAAATGGAACTCCGAATTGATTGAGTTTGTAAACACGTTTAAAAGAGCAACTACGATACCTTTAGATCCAATTTATACGGGAAAAATGCTGTTTGGAATTGTAGATTTAATCAAGAAGAATCAGTTTCCTAAGAATAGTAAAATACTTGTAATTCATACAGGTGGTTTACAAGGAATAGAGGGGTTTAATGAATTATTAGTAAAGAAAAATCAAAAAACAATTGAATAAATGAAATTTAAATTTCTGCTATCAATAGCAATTGCAACACTTGTGTTGACAGGTTGCGGCTCTAAAAGGTCGGTTGTGAGATCGAAACAAAAACCGGCGGTTTTAATTAAAAATTTACCTTCTGTAAAACAAGATGCGCACGTTCGGAAATTAAAAAGAAAACGTTCAAATTTAAACAAATACACCTTAGCCTATATTAAAAAATACGCTCCTTTAGCAGTACGAGAAATGCATACCTATAAGATTCCGGCAAGCATTACGTTAGCACAAGGAATCTTGGAGTCGGGGAATGGACGAAGTGGATTGGCGTCAAAATCTAAGAACCACTTTGGAATTAAATGCCATAGAGGATGGAAAGGAGCACGTGTGTACCATGACGATGATGAAAAGGGGGAATGTTTTCGAAAATATGCCTATGTTGAGAATTCATATACTGACCATTCTAAATTTTTATATGGAAGAAAACGGTACGCATTTTTGTTCAAACTCAATAAAAAGAAGTACAAGTCTTGGGCAAAAGGACTCAGAAAAGCGGGGTACGCAACGGATCGGAAATACCCTAAAAAACTTATTAAAATTATAGAAGACTATAAGCTGTATGAATTTGATAAGGTTCGAAAGAAAGATCTTAGAAAATCAAAAAGGCGTAAAACAACAACAAAAACAACACAGATTCCTGTGGTTAATTCTTCGAAAAAGAGACCTAAATTAAAATCCGGCTATCATCAAGTAAGAAAGGGAGATACGCTGTATTCTATTGCAAGAGAATACAATATAGCTGTTGGAGATTTGAAAAAGATGAACGGCTTAAAAGGCAATACAATTAGTATTGGGCAACGATTACGGTTAAAATAAAAGTTAGGAAATAACAAACGAAATACAGGCAGATGAAAATAATAAAAGCAGTAAACGGAAAACATCCACAAATTCCTGAAAATTGTTTTGTGGCAGAAAATGCTACTATTGTGGGAGAGGTAACAATGGGAGAAGAATGTAGCGTTTGGTACAATGCGGTAATTCGTGGTGATGTTCATTTTATAAAAATGGGGACAAAAGTAAATGTGCAAGATGGCGCTGTAATTCATGCAACGTATCAAAAATCGCCTACTACCATTGGCAATAACGTTTCTATTGGTCACAATGCCATTGTACACGGTTGTACAATTCACGATAATGTTTTGGTGGGAATGGGAAGTATTATCATGGACGATTGTGTGATTGGAAGCAATAGTATTATTGCTGCAGGAGCGGTTGTTACAAAAAACACACAGGTAGAAAGTGGCAGTATTTATGCTGGAGTTCCTGCAAAAAAAGTAAAAGATATTTCTGAGGAATTGATTTTTGGAGAGATCAATAGAATTGCCGACAATTATGTAAAATATTCAAGTTGGTTTAAAGAGTAGCACTTGGGTGTTTTTTCACACTGTCTAAGTGAACGCTCTTCATTTTAATTCAAAAAACAACCCCGACAGTAGTGATCTACTATCGGGGTTGAAACTAATCAAACAAAATGGTTATTGATGCTTTTTATTAGCATGCTTGCGCATTTTTTTTCCTTTCATCTTTCTCTTCATTTTTCCTCTCATCTTTCTTTTTTTATGACTTTTTAGTTTTTTAAACGTGTCATATTGTTTTTCGGTTAAGATTTTTTTCATCTTGTTCTGAAAATCAAGTTGAGCATCCAAGCTTTTATTCATTTTTTCAAAACCTCCTTTAACAGCTCTTTTTTTACCTGCTTTTTTTGCAGCCTTCATTTTCTGATGCATTGCATCTCTTTCGGTTATTTGCTGTATCACTAAAGGCTTAATTTTTAGTATTTGAGCGCTGCTTAAATCCAATTTCAATGCCAGTTTTTTTACAACCAGTGTTGTTTTTTGATCAACCGTAAGGTTGTCTCCTTTGTGCATTCTTTCTCCGTGGTGTTCTCCTCTTTGTGCTTGTAAACTCATTGTAAATACAAGTACAAAAGCTAAAATTCCTGCTACTTTTTTCATTATAAATTGTTTTAGTTATTATTTTATTTCACTTCTATGACTTTTAAATTTTGAAAAGGTTTAACTTTGACTGTTTTTTTAACATATGATTAACAAAAAACCATTAGAAAATGAAAAAGCTTTTATTTGTAATAGGATTCCTTACCGTAAGTATTTATGGGCAAGACACTATAAAGGTCGACTTGACAAATCCGAATGCAACCATTTATACACATCTATACTTTTTACAACCTGAATCGTATCAGCCAGAAAAATCGGCAGCAACCATTCAAGGCTATGTAGGAGAAGAGGCCATAAAAAAAGCAATCCGTTTAAAGCAGATTTTAGATGGTAAAGGTTTATTGGTTGATTTTAATAAGGTTCCAAGCAATCCAAATCATAGTGATACCATTGGGTATGCGAAGTCTTATAAGTATGTGTTGTTTCCAAACAGAATGCCGTTGATTTCAGTAGAAAAGGTAAAAGATAATTGGTATTACTCTACAGAAACCATTCAGAATATAGATGTTTTATACAATGAAGTATTTCCTTGGTATGTACAAAAAATTCAAAAAATAATTCCAGAAGCTGGACATAAAAAGATTTTCGGATTAGAAAGCTGGCAATTAATTGCCGTTGTTGTTTTCCTATTGGTGGCTTTTTTACTGTTCTATTTGGTAAAAAAAACAGCGTTTTTTATACTGCGAAAAGTACAGTATCGCATTACTGGAAGTCGAAATGAAGAAGTAAGAGAAGTGCTAAAAAAACTAGCACACCCAATAAGTCTATTGGTTGTTATAGGGTTTGTCAATCGTGTGTTTCCTTCCTTGCAATTCGGTTTAGAAGTAAATACATTGGCATTTTTAGGATTGGATATTTCTGAAACTATTTTTTGGATTTATGTATTCTTAAAGCTAGTTCAAGTGGTGATGCGGATGTATGCCGAATTTACAAAAAGAACGCATGGGAAATTGGACGATCAATTGGTGCCAATATTGCATAATTTTTTAACAGGAATCGTCATCTTTTTGGGAGTTCTAAAACTCTTAACTCTTTTTGGTGTTGATGCTACCACCGTAATTGCAGGAGCTTCTATTGGAGGTTTGGCAGTTGCTTTGGCATCACAAGATACGGTGAAGAACCTGATAGGAACTATCATGATTTTTGTAGACAAACCATTTCATATTGGTGATTGGATTGAAGCAGATACAGTGGTAGGAACCGTTGAAGAAGTTGGGTTTCGTTCTACAAGAATTCGTGCTGCAGACACCTCTATTTTTCAAATTCCGAATAGTAAATTGGCAGAAATCGTTATCAACAATAAAGGGTTGCGCTTGTATAGACGTTATAAAACCAATTTAGGTTTGCGTTATGATACGCCACCAGAATTGATTGAGGCATTTGTAAAAGGGCTCAAAGAAATTATCATCGCGCATCCAGAAACACGTACAGAGTCGTATAATGTTGAGTTTACAGGCTTCGGAGATTCTGCCTTGCTCATTATGATCAACGTGTATTTTAAGAGCTTAGAATGGGGCACAGAGCAATCTTCTAAACATAGATTACATATTGCCATTGTAAAACTTGCAAAAGCATTAGGCGTAGAATTTGCATTCCCGTCATCTACGATAATGATAGAACAATTTCCGGATAAAAATTCGATAGATTTAAAATACAATACAGATCAAGATCAAATTTCGGTTGCCATTTCAAAAACGCTTTCAAATTTTTCTAAAGAAAGTATTGAAATCTCCTCTTTTGGTAAAGATGATGGAGAATGAAGAGATTCGTAATGTTTCTTTTGAAGTTGTTACTATTGTTGCTGATTGCTTGTGGAATATTCTTTTTTTGGGCTTCTTCTCCAACATTGTCAGAAAAAGAATATGCAACAATACGTATCAATCAGTATGAAGATACAACAGGTGCAGATTCCATTTACAGTATTGTTACCTACAATATTGGTTACTTAAGTGGAATGACAAATAACAGGTCAGTTGCAAAACCAAAAGAACTGTTCGAAAAAAATCTGCAAAAAGTCATCACAGAAATCAATGCGATAGCTCCAGATATTATTGCCTTCCAAGAAATAGATTACAACGCATCAAGATCTTATCAGGTACATCAACAAAATGAAATTGCAACGTTGGGTTATAATTTTGTAGCTGAAGCTGTAAATTGGGATGAAACCTATATGCCGTTTCCGTATTGGCCGCCATCAATGCATTTTGGAAAAGTAGTTTCTGGACAATCTGTTTTGAGTAAATACCCTATAAAAAGTCAAGAAAGAATTGTATTAGCCCGTGTTGAAAACGCACCATTTTACAGAGATGCATTGTACTTAGAGCGCTTGGCGCAAGTGGTAAAAGTACGTATTGAAAACAAAGATGTGGTGTTGATAAATGTTCATTTAGAGGCTTTTGATAAACCAACCAGAGTCAAACAATTTAAAGAAGTCATGGCATTGTTTAATAGCTGTAAAGACGAGTATCCAACTATTTTATTGGGCGATTTTAATGCGAAAGCAAGAGGTACAGATGCTGTCATTCAGCCATTGTTTTTGATGCCCAATGTTGGGAACGCTGCGTTCAATTCAGAAAATCCAGTCAATACGTTTGACTCTAGAAACCCGAAAAAACGCATTGATTATATTTTCTACACCAGCAATTCGATTGACTATATAGGCGGAAAAGTATTGACACAATTTGGTGAGGCTTCAGATCATTTACCGGTAGAAATGCGGTTTAAGCTGAAGTAGTTGTTTTTTAGTTTTGAATGGCGCCAACAAGAAGTAAACATTCTGAGTCGGTAGGGTTTGTAATGCTGTGTTTTACGGAATTTGGCAAGGTAAAAAAGTCGCCTTTTTTTCCAGCATACTTCTCGTCTCCAATAGTGATGTTCGGAGTTCCTTCAAGTACATAAATAAATTCGGTTTTCTTAGGATGAAGATGTTCAGGATAGCTTGTAAAAGCATCGACTTTAACCATTTTTAAGCCTCCATTTTCTAGGTCTATCAAACTCTTTCCGTAAAAGCCTTTTACTTTTCCAGAAGACCACTCCATAAGGCTTGGGTCTTTATGATTTTCCATGGTTTGTAGTGATTTCCATTATTGTTTGAGTAAATAGTATATGTTAATTTATAAATAATAGTGACAATGCTCCAATTAATACTGAAGAGGTAACGAGAATGATTACAAGTGTCCATCTTTTTTTATCTGTCATTGTTTTCGTTTTTCAATCGCTGATAAAGATAGTTGTTTCATACTAAAAAACAACCGAGCAAAAAAAACTCCAAGCAATGGCTTGGAGTTTGAGTATCTGATACTGAATTTTAGATTCCAAAAACGCGTTGTACTTTATCGATATAATCTAGTTTTTCCCAAGTAAACAATTCTACATCCATTGTTTTTGTAATTCCATTGGGTTGAGAAAATGTTTTTGAAACCACTTCATTTTTACGTCCCATATGGCCGTAGGCAGCTGTTTCGCTATAGATAGGGTTTCTTAATTTCAATCGATTTTCAATGGCTGCTGGACGCATGTCAAAAATTTGTTCCACTTTTTCAGCAATTTCTCCATCAGTCAAGTTTACTTTGGAAGTTCCATAGCTGTCAACAAAAATCCCCATAGGTTCGGCAACACCGATGGCGTAGGATACTTGCACTAAGATTTCACTTGCAACACCAGCCGCGACTAAGTTTTTAGCAATATGACGTGTTGCATAGGCTCCACTTCGATCTACTTTACTTGGGTCTTTTCCAGAAAAAGCACCACCACCATGGCCTCCTTTTCCGCCATAGGTATCTACAATAATTTTTCGCCCTGTCAATCCAGTATCTCCATGAGGTCCTCCAATTACAAATTTTCCAGTAGGATTGATATGGTATTTGATGTCTTCCGTAAATAAGGCTTGAATTTCTGGTGTCAATTGCGCTTTTACTCTCGGAATTAAAATAGCAACAATATCCTTTCTGATTTTTGCTAACATTTCTGTTTCTTCTGCAAAATCATCATGCTGTGTAGACACAACAATTGCTTCAATTCGTTGTGGAACATTATCGTCAGAATACTCAATAGTAACTTGACTTTTTGCGTCAGGTCTTAAATAGGTGATTTCGTTATTTTCTCTACGTAAAGCTGCCAATTCTTTCAGCATCAAGTGCGATAAATCTAACGCTAAAGGCATGTAGTTTTTTGTTTCATCGGTTGCGTAGCCAAACATCATTCCTTGGTCTCCTGCTCCTTGTTCTTCATCATCGCCTTTGTCAACACCACGGTTGATGTCGTCAGATTGTTCATGAATGGCAGAAAATACACCACAAGAATTCCCGTCAAACATGTATTCGCTTTTTGTGTAACCAATTTTATTGATCACGTCTCTTGCAATTTTCTGAACGTCTAAATAGGTAGATGATTTTACTTCACCAGCCAATACAACTTGTCCTGTAGTAACTAAGGTTTCACAAGCTACTTTTGCTGCTGGATCAAAAGCTAAAAAATTATCAATTAACGCATCAGAAATCTGATCGGCAACTTTATCTGGGTGTCCTTCTGAAACTGATTCAGAAGTGAAAAAATAGGACATAATATCTTCTTTTAGAGTTATGACAGGGAAAAACAGAATTGCTTGGTCGCTAAAAGAAGTAGAAAATTACTGCTTTAGCTTTTTTTAACGAGGTTGCAATCAGTTCAAATTTTTCCTCAAATCTGGGACAAAGGTATTATTTAAATGTTTAAAGGCAACTTTAAAAACTTATTTCTTTTAAAATTATTACTTCTAAGGAGTTTTTGAGGAGTTGTTTTGTAAACAAAACATTTTGCTAAAAAAATAACACAAATATTCATTAAAAAATTAGGATATTAACTTTTTCTTACTGAATATTTGCGCTCACAAAGTTCAATAACTTATTGACAATGTTATCAAGAAAGGTGGAGGGATTAGACCCGCTGAAGCCTTAGCAACCCTTTGTATTAAACAAAGAAGGTGCTAAATTCTACTTAATTACTGATTCATTTATCAGTGTTGGATAGATAACTCAAAAGCAATTACTCATCTGTAATTGCAATTATTCTTTATAACATTTTTCTATTAGGTACGCTTTTATAAGCGTAATTGACTTTTGGTTTTTTATAAATTAATCAAAATTAGAGGGTGGAATTATCTCATTTACATATTCGTAATTTTACGACAGAAAGCGGTTTTAAATTCAAAAGTATTCCGTTGAGTTACCAATTGTTTGGGAAAGCGTTGGGAATTGCACCTGTGGTGTTAATTAACCACGCGTTGACAGGAGATAGTAATGTTGCTGGAGAAAACGGGTGGTGGAGCGCCTTGGTTGGAAATGATAAAGTAATCAATACCAAAAAATATACGGTTGTAGCATTTAACATTCCCGGCAATGGTTGTGATGGCTTTGTAATTGATGATTACAAGAGTTTTATCGCTAAAGATATTGCCAATTTGTTTTTACTAGGGTTAGAAGAACTTAAAATTCAACAACTTTTTGCGTTGATTGGTGGCTCGCTTGGAGGAGGTATTGCTTGGGAGATGGCTGTACTAAACCCGACAATTACGCAGCATTTAATTCCGGTTGCAACCGATTGGAAATCGACTGATTGGTTGATTGCTAATTGTCAAATTCAAGAACAGTTTTTATTGAATTCAAGCAATCCTGTACATGATGCACGTATGCATGCGATGTTGTGTTACCGAACACCAGCGTCTTTCAAAAAGAGATTTCAACGATCAAAAAATGAGGAACTTCAACTTTTTAATGTAGAAAGTTGGTTGTTGCATCACGGCGAAAAATTACAAGAACGGTATCAGCTGTCGTCGTATAAATTGATGAATCAGTTGCTAAGAACAATTGACGTGACAAAAGACAATGAAAAGAGCAGTGCTGTTTTAGATAAAATTGCAGCAGATATTCATATCATAGGAGTGAATTCTGATTTGTTTTTTACTGCAGAAGAAAACAAAGAAACGCATCAGCAATTAGCCATCACAAAATCGAATGTCACCTATAATGAAATTGATTCGGTGCATGGACATGATGCCTTTTTAATAGAGCACAAACAACTTGAAAAAACACTAGCACCTATTTTTAATAAAACTGCTAAAGCAAAGAAGATGAAAGTAGTAAAATTTGGAGGGAAATCGTTGGCAAACGGAAAAGGGTTGACAACAGTAATCAATATTATAGAAGAGAAAATAAAAAGAGGTGAACAGATTACGGTAGTGGTTTCTGCAAGAGGGAATACAACAGATGAGTTGGAAGAAATCTTAGAAAAAGCAGTAAAAAACGAAACCTATCAAGCGCAATTACTAGCCTTTAAAAAGTATCAAAAATCCATTTCTAAAACAGTTGATTTTTCTTCAGAATTTTTAAAGTTAGACACGCTATTTGAAGGTGTCCGTTTGTTGAGAGATTACAGCCAGAAAATAAAAGACGAGGTCTTGGCACAAGGCGAGTTGTTGTCTGTAAAGTTGGTTGCCAATTTGTTAAATGAGCGAAAGGTGAAAGCCCATCCGGTCGATACAAGAACGTTGCTAAAAACCGATGAAAATTTCGGAAATGCACAATTGATTGATGCGTTTTCTAAAGAAAACACAACCAATCATTTTAAGCAGTTTAAAGAAGGTGTTGTACCAATTGTAGCAGGGTTTATTGCTTCAAATTTAAAAAATGAAACGACTACATTAGGAAGAAACGGTAGTAATTATACCGCCTCTTTGTTGGCAAATTATTTAGATGCCGAAGAGTTGCAAAACTATACGCACGTAAACGGGATTTATACCGCAAACCCTGAGTTGGTTTCTGATGCAAGAAAAATTGAAGAGTTATCTTATAGTGAAGCCAATGAGTTGGCAAGCTTTGGAGCCAATATTTTACATGCTAAAACCATTATTCCGTTGTTAGAAAAGAACATCAAATTACGGGTTTTAAATACGTTTAATCCAGCTGATAAAGGCACGTTAATTATGTCAAAATCTAGTTCAAAAGGAATCAAATCTATCTCTGTGATAGACAATGTTTCTTTGCTGAATTTTGAAGGAAGAGGGTTGCTGGGAAAAGTAGGAGTAGATGCTCGAATTTTTAGTGTACTAAGCGCCCATAATATTAGCGTAAGTATTATCTCACAAGGGTCTTCAGAAAGAGGAATTGGCTTGATTATCGATGCTGACAAAGCAACCGCAGCAATTATTGCTTTAGAAAAAGAATTCGAAAATGATTTTTACGCACAAGATGTGAATAAAATAGCTGTAGTAGATGATGTTTCTGTGATTTCAATTATTGGTCAAGACTTGAGTGAGTTTCATCTTCCGTATAATGCATTGATAAAAAATCAAATTGTTCCGTTGTTGTTTAACAATACAATCACTGGAAAAAATGTGAGCTTGGTTGTAAAAAAGGAACAACTACATAAAGCTGTAAATGTAATTCATGGTCAGGTCTTTGGCTCGGCGAAAAAGATTAATATTGCGGTTTTCGGAAAAGGATTGGTTGGAGGAACCTTTATCAATCAAGTGTTAGAAAATGCAGCATCAGTGTTAGAAAGGAGAGAAATTCAATTGCATATTTTTGCCATTGCAGATTCTAAAAAAGTATTGCTAAATACTTCTGGAGTTGATGGGAGTTGGGAATCGAAGTTGCTCGAATCGAACACAGAAAACGGATCAATTGAAGTCATTATTAACTATGCAAAAGAACATCACTTAGAAAACTTAATTGCTGTTGATAATACAGCAAGTCCAACGTTTATTGACAATTACATTCCTTTGGTTGAAGCGGGGTTTGACTTGGTTTCATCTAATAAAATTGCCAATACAGTTTCACATTCTTTTTATGCTGATTTAAGAGAGAGGCTAGCAGTTAATAAAAAGTCATATTTGTATGAAACCAATGTTGGAGCAGGGTTGCCATTGATTGATACCATTAAGTTACTGCATGAATCCGGAGAGAATATTACACGGATACGAGGTGTCTTTTCAGGTTCGTTGAGTTATTTGTTCAATCGTTTTTCTGCGGATGACGTTTCGTTTTCAACCGTATTGCAAGAAGCCATTGAGCAAGGATTTACAGAGCCAGATCCAAGAGAAGACCTCTGTGGAAATGATGTTGCAAGAAAATTACTAATTTTGGCAAGAGAATTGGATTTAGAAAATGAATTTGAAGATTGCACGATTGAGAATTTGATACCTGCTGATTTTAGAACCATTGCTTCCAAGGAGTTTTTATTAGGATTGGAAAAACTAGACACATACTTTCAAAACATAAAAGACGCCCAGAAAGAAGACCATGTATTGCGATATATTGGTGATTTGTCTGGAGATTTATCTCAACGTAAAGGGGTGTTAGAAGTAAAATTAGTTTCGGTTTCTACGAGTTCGCCATTGGGCGCCTTAAAAGGAGCAGATGCAATTTTTGAAATTTATACAGAATCATACGGAGAACAACCCATTGTAATTCAAGGTGCAGGAGCAGGCGCAAAAGTAACTGCAAGAGGGGTGTTTGGAGATGTGTTGCGATTGGCGAAAAATAATAATTAGAAAAAGAGACTAGAAAATATGAGTACACATTTCGAAACACAAGCGATCAGAAATCAAACAGAGCGTTCACAGTTTTCTGAGCATTCTACACCTTTATACCTAACCTCTAGCTTTGTTTTTGACGATGCCGAAGATATGAGAGCTTCTTTTGCTGAAGAGAAAGAGAAGAATTTATACAGCCGATTTTCAAATCCAAATACGACGGAGTTTGTAGATAAAATGGTGGCCATGGAAGGTGCGGAAGCAGGTTATGCATTTGCTACAGGAATGGCAGCTATTTTTTCCACTTTTGGAGCCTTGTTAAGTGCAGGAGATCATATTGTTTCTTGTCGCTCGGTTTTTGGATCCACACATACATTGTTTACCAAATACTTGCCGAAATGGAATATTGAAACCAGCTATTTTAATGTTGGAAAATCAGACGCCATTGAAAGTTTGATTCAGTCCAACACAAAAATTTTATATGCAGAGACTCCTACAAACCCTGCAGTAGATATTTTAGATTTAGAGTTGTTAGGAGCGATTGCTAAAAAGCACAATTTGTTATTGGTGATAGACAATTGTTTTGCAACCCCTTATTTGCAAAACCCTATCAAATTTGGAGCAGATATTGTCATCCATTCCGCAACAAAACTTATTGACGGGCAAGGAAGAGTTTTAGGAGGTGTTGCAGTAGGGAAAGTAGATTTGATACGAGAAATTTATTTGTTTTCAAGAAATACAGGTCCAGCAATGTCGGCATTCAACGCATGGGTGTTGTCAAAGAGTTTAGAAACATTGTCGGTGCGCGTAAAAAAACATTGTGAGAATGCCTTGAAGGTAGCGACGTTTTTAGAAGATAATCCAAATGTCAATTTTGTAAAATATCCATTTTTAAAATCGCATCCACAATATGAGATTGCTAAAAAACAGATGCGATTGGGTGGAAATATTGTTGCTTTTGAAGTAAAAGGAGGCGTAGAAGCAGGGCGTAATTTTTTAGACAATATTAAGATGTGCTCACTGTCTGCAAATTTAGGAGATACACGGAGCATTGTCACACATCCAGCATCTACCACACATAGTAAGTTGAGTGAAGCCGATCGTTTGGAAGTCGGAATTAGTGATGGATTGGTTCGGGTTTCAGTAGGGTTGGAACATGTAAGTGATATTATCAATGATTTAAAACAAGCGCTTGAAAGTGTATAGGGCATTATCTATGTTTTATAGATGTAAATAACACGTATAGGTATAAAGAGTAGATAGAAATGAAAAATATTTGGAAGGAAATACAAGAACGAATTCTCGTGCTCGATGGAGCCATGGGAACGATGCTGCAAGCCTATAATTTTTCGGAAGAAGATTTTCGTGGAGAACGCTTCAAAGAACACGCAACACCATTACAAGGAAACAATGATTTGTTGTCGATAACGCAACCATCAGCCATTAAAGAAATACATAAAAAATATTTTGAAGCAGGAGCAGATATTGTAGAAACCAATACCTTTTCTGGAACTACAATTGCCATGGCAGATTATCAACTAGAAGAGTTGGTATATGAGCTCAATTACCAATCGGCTAAAATTGCCAAAGAAGTTGCCGATGAATTTACCGCTAGAGAGCCAAAAAAACCTCGTTTTGTAGCAGGTTCTATTGGGCCAACAAACAGAACGGCAAGCATGTCTCCAGATGTAAATGACCCAGGATATAGAGCGGTTACTTTTGATGAATTGCGTATTGCCTACAAACAACAAACGGAAGCATTGATAGATGGTGGCGTAGATTTACTGTTGGTTGAAACGGTGTTTGATACCTTAAATGCAAAAGCCGCATTGTTTGCTATTGAAGAGGTGAAAGCTGAACGAAATATAGAGATTCCAATTATGTTGAGTGGTACAATAACAGATGCAAGTGGACGTACATTATCTGGACAAACTGCAGAAGCTTTTTTAATTTCTGTATCACACATTCCTTTATTATCTGTTGGATTTAACTGTGCGCTGGGCGCCAATTTGTTGCAGCCACATTTAGAGGCCATCGCTTCTAAAACAGATGTTGCAATTTCTGCACATCCCAATGCAGGGTTGCCAAATGCTTTTGGAGAATACGAAGAAACCGCTGAAGAAATGGCGGGCCAAATAGAGGAGTATTTAAAAAAGGATTTGATCAATATCATTGGAGGTTGTTGTGGCACAAACCCAACACATATCAAAGCGATTGCAGATTTGGCAGCAACGTATAAGCCTCGCCATTCTGTTCAGAAGATCGGAATTGTTTCAAAGTCATATCAAGAATAGCATGGGTATAGAGAAAAAATACTTGCAGTTATCAGGTTTGGAACCGTTGATTTTGAACGAGAATTCAAATTTCATCAATGTTGGTGAACGAACTAATGTTGCGGGTTCTCGTAAGTTTTTACGGTTGATAAAAGAGGAGCAGTTTGATGAAGCCTTGGCAATTGCCCGTCATCAAGTAGATGGAGGTGCGCAAATCATTGATATTAATATGGATGATGGTTTGATTGATGGAAAACAAGCCATGGTTCGGTTTCTAAACTTGATTGCTGCTGAGCCCGATATTTGCCGTGTTCCGATTATGATTGATAGCTCTAAATGGGAAATTATTGAAGCAGGATTACAGGTTGTACAAGGAAAATGTGTGGTCAATTCCATTTCATTAAAAGAAGGAGAAGCTAGTTTTATACACCAAGCAACGTTGATTAAACGCTATGGTGCTGCCGTAATTGTGATGGCTTTTGATGAAGTAGGGCAAGCAGATAATTACCAACGAAGAATTGAAATTGCAGAACGCTCGTATCGAGTTTTGGTAGATAAAGTAGGTTTTGCATCTGAAGATATTATTTTCGATTTAAACATTTTTCCTGTAGCAACAGGAATGGAAGAGCACCGAAGTAATGCGGTTGATTTTATAGAAGCAACACGTTGGGTTCGTCAAAATTTACCCAATGCAAGTGTTAGTGGAGGGGTTAGTAATGTGTCTTTCTCTTTTCGAGGAAATAATGGCGTTAGAGAAGCTATGCATTCGGTTTTTTTATACCATGCTATTCAGGCGGGAATGAATATAGGAATTGTAAATCCGACCATGTTAGAGGTATACGATGACATTCCGAAGGATTTATTAGCACATGTAGAAGATGTTGTTTTAAACCGAAGAGCTGATGCTACGGAACGTTTGTTAGATTTTGCAGAAACAGTAAAAGGCTCTAAAAAAGAAAAAGCAGCAGATTTGTCTTGGCGTGAAAACCCAGTTCAAGAGCGTATTACACATGCTTTGGTAAAAGGAATTGATGCCTTTATTGTTGAAGATGTAGAAGCTGCCAGACAAGAATCTGAGAAGCCCATTGAAGTAATTGAAGGGCATTTGATGATTGGAATGAATGTGGTTGGAGATTTGTTTGGAGCTGGAAAAATGTTTTTGCCTCAAGTGGTAAAGTCAGCCCGTGTTATGAAAAAAGCGGTGGCTTATTTAAATCCGTTTATAGAAGCTGATAAAGGAGAAGAACAAAGGGCTCTAGGGAAAATTTTAATGGCAACTGTAAAAGGCGATGTGCATGATATTGGTAAAAACATTGTGAGTGTTGTTTTGGGTTGTAACAATTATGAAATTGTAGATTTAGGTGTGATGGTTCCGCCAGAAAAGATTATTGAAACTGCTAAAAGAGAAAACGTAGATATTATAGGGTTGAGTGGATTGATAACACCATCGTTGGATGAAATGGTGTATTTGGCAAAAGAAATGGAACGTCAAAATTTTGAGGTTCCGCTATTGATTGGTGGCGCAACTACTTCGAAAGCACATACCGCTGTTAAGATAAATCCAGCATACAAAAATGCGGTGGTACATGTAAATGATGCTTCTAGAGCGGTGACTGTGGTGGGTAGTTTGTTGAATAAAAACACCAAAAATGAGTATGTGGCGAAGTTGAAAAAAGATTATGATGAATTTCGAGAAAAATTTTTAAAACGAGGAAAGACAAAGTCTTATGTCTCGATAGAGGAAGCTCGCAAACGGAAATTTCAAATAGATTGGGAGGCCACTACCATTGTAAAGCCAAAAGAACTAGGAATTCAAACCTTAACACAATTGAGCTTAAAAGAATTGGTACCATTTATAGATTGGTCTCCGTTTTTTAGGACTTGGGATTTACACGGACATTATCCGGCAATTTTGACAGATAAGGTAGTTGGAGAACAAGCAACCAGTTTGTTTGCCGATGCGCAACAGATGTTGCAAGAAATTGTAGCAAAACAACTGTTGAAGCCCAAAGCTATTTTCGGGTTGTTTGAAGCAAATACGATTAATGATGATGATATTTCTATTCAGAAAAAAGGAAAAGAAATCGCTATTTTCAGAACGCTACGTCAGCAATTAAAAAAACGAGAAGGGAAGCCGAGCTTTGCCTTGTCTGATTTTATTGCTCCAAAAGAGACGAAGAAACAAGATTATATGGGCGCTTTTTGCACGGCTATTTTTGGTGCTGATGCATTGGCAGGAAAGTATAAGGAACAAGAAGACGATTACAATGCAATTATGGCGCAAGCGTTGGCAGATCGTTTTGCAGAAGCTTTTGCAGAGTATTTACACAAACAGGTTCGTACACGTCATTGGGGATATGCGGGCAAAGAAGCATTGAGTAATGAAGAATTGATTACGGAAAAATACAAGGGAATTCGTCCGGCACCGGGATATCCTGCATGTCCAGATCATTTAGAAAAAGAAACCATTTGGGAGTTGTTAGCTGTAGAAGAGAATATTGGTGTGCAATTAACAGAGAGTATGGCTATGTGGCCAGCAGCAACCGTGTCTGGATATTATTTTGCCAATGAAGCGGCGAAGTATTTCGGATTGGGAAAAATCACGGATGATCAAGTGGTTGATTTTGCAAACAGAAAAGGAATTACCACGGAAAAAGCCAGAAAATGGTTGCATCCAAACATCGCTGATTCGTAAAAATGTCCGTTAGGAATACGATGATGAAAAGTACTGGCTGTTGCGCTAGCGGTTGAAGTGGCATCCTTTTACTGTCAGTTCGAGTTCGCGGAGCGAGTATCGAGAACACAGTAAAAGATAGAACGAAAGACGCGACCCTTTTGGTAGCCTGCCACTGGCAGGCAGGCGCCCATCCAGCTAAAATCGGGATTAGTTCAACTTGTAATATTGAGCTTGTCTTCCGGCATAGGTAGGTTTGTTTTACAAACTTTAAAATGGAGTTTCACTAATAAAAATAAGATACTGAACTAAATTCAGCATATATGAAAGTAACAGAACATATCAAAAAAGCAAACGGAAAAACAGGGTTTTCTTTTGAAATTATTCCTCCTAAAAAAGGAAAGAATATTCAAGAGTTGTACAATAATATTGATCCGTTAATGGAGTTTAACCCGCCGTTTATAGATGTAACGACTTCTAGAGAAGAGCATGTGTATATTGACAAAGGAAACGGATTGTTGGATCGGAAGATTACAAGAATGCGTCCGGGTACTGTGGGTATTTGTGCGGCAATTAAACATAAATATGATGTAGATACCGTTCCGCATGTGTTGTGTGGTGGCTTTACCAAAGAAGAAACCGAGTATGTGTTGGTAGATTGTCATTATTTAGGGATTGAAAATGTAATGGCGTTGCGCGGCGATGCCATGAGTCATCAAAAATATTTTGAAGCGACCAAAGGAGGTCATACCTATGCAACACAATTGGTGGCGCAAATGAACGATTTAAGTAAAGGGAAATATCTGCACGAGGTGATCGAGTCTGATTATAAAGCAGAATTTTGTATTGGAGTTGCGGGCTATCCAGAAAAGCATTTAGAATCTCCTTCGTTGCAGTCAGATTTAAAAAGACTGAAAGAAAAAGTAGATGCTGGCGCTGATTATGTGGTGACACAAATGTTTTTTGACAATCAGAAGTATTTCGACTTTGTAAAAGCGGCAAGAGAAATAGGGATAACGGTGCCTATTATTCCGGGAATTAAACCAGTAGCAGTAAAGCGCCATTTGCAATTGTTGCCTCAGGTGTTTAAAATTGATTTACCAGAAGCGTTGATAAAATCAATAGATGCATGTAAGGATAACAAAGCGGTACGGCAAGTTGGTGTTGAATGGGCAATTCAACAATCAAAAGAATTACTTGCTTACGATGTGCCTTTATTACATTATTATTCGATGGGGAAAAGCGATAATATTAAGGCAATTGCAAAGGAGGTTTTTTAACTTATAGAAACTATTGATAGCGGTATTGTAAAAACTAATTTTTTTTGAATTGTACAGGTAAAATATTTGATTACTTTTGTAGGGTAAAACAGAATTAACAATTTAAATATAAAGAATATGGCATTAGAAATTACAGATGCAAACTTTGAAGAAATCGTATTAAAATCTGACAAACCAGTATTGGTAGATTTTTGGGCAGCTTGGTGTGGACCTTGTAGAATGGTTGGACCTATTGTTGATGAAATTCATACAGAGTATGAAGGGAAAGCAATTGTTGGAAAAGTAGATGTAGATGCAAATCAAGAATTTGCTGCTAAGTATGGAGTTCGTAACATTCCTACCGTATTGGTATTTAAAAACGGAGAAGTTGTAGACAAGCAAGTAGGTGTTGCACCTAAAAATGTGTATACAGGTAAAATTGATGCTGCGATGTAAAAGCAGTGTTTTAATTTATAATTCATAAAAGGTTTGGCGTTGGTCAAGCCTTTTTTTATTTTTAGAACTTAAACCAACTCAACATGAAACAGGTACTTACTGCTTTTCTTTTTATAGCATTTTTAACTTCTTGCCAGGAAAAACAACGTTCAATTAATTTAATAGAAAAAGGGATTTCATATGAGTTGGCAAAATATAGAAAACTACAAGTTGATGATGTAAAATACGAGTTAAGTTTTGAAATTCCGAAATCAAAATCAGCAATCATTCCTAGTACGTTAAAGCTATCTGCGACAATTAAAGACTTAACAAATGACTTGATTCTAGATTTTAACGAGAAGAAGTCAAGCATTAAATCTGTTGTTATAAATAATAAAAATATTGAGGTTCAGCATGAGAAAGAACATCTAATTATTTTAAAAAAATATTTATCTAAAGGAGTCAATACTGTAGAGGTTTCTTTTGATGCTGGAGAGATGTCGTTGAATAGAAATGATGAATTTTTGTACACGCTGTTGGTTCCGGACAGAGCTAGTACCTTGTTTCCTTGTTTTGATCAACCAGATATAAAAGCTAATTACATATTAAACATTACCGCTCCTAAAGATTGGAAAGTGTTGTGTGGAGCTTTTGAAATAGCACAAATTCCTAAAGGAGATTTTATTGAGCACAAGTTTGGTGAAACCGATAAAATGAGTACTTATTTATTTTCTTTTGTAGCAGGTGAATTTAGCGAGAAAATTCAAAATCCAGGTGCTTTTGATATGCGTTTATTGTATCGAGAAAATAACAAAGAGAAAATTAAAGAAAGCATTGGTGAGATCTTTAATATTCATCAAAAATCTATTGATTATTTAGAAGAATATACCGCGTATAAATTCCCGTTTCAAAAAATGGATTTTGCTGCAATTCCCCCTTTTCAATATGGAGGGATGGAACATGTTGGAGCGATACAGTATAGAGAATCATCATTGTTTTTAGATAAAAACGCCACCCAAAGCAGAAAGTTAGGAAGAGCAAAGTTAATTGCACATGAAACTTCTCATATGTGGTTTGGAGATTTAGTTACTATGAAATGGTTTAATGATGTTTGGATGAAAGAAGTGTTTGCTAATTTTATGGCAGATAAAATTATGAATCCAGTTTTTCCAGAAGTAAATCATGGCTTGCAATTTGCGATGGCACATTACCCAAGTGCGTATTCAGAAGATAGAACACAAGGAACAAATGCAATTCGACAAAACTTAGATAACCTTAAAAATGCAGGTTCATTATATGGTAGGATTATCTACAATAAAGCGCCAATAATGATGCGTCAATTAGAATACATTTTAGGGAAAGAAGCGTTTAAAGAAGGTATGCAAACGTATATAAAAACCTATGCTAACGGAAACGCAGACTGGAATGAACTGGTTTCTATTCTTGATGAAAAGACACCAAAAGACATTAAAAAATGGAGTGAGGTTTGGGTAAATAAATCGGGTAGACCAATTATCTCTGACGCTATTGAGTATGAAAATGGTAAAATCACTTCGTTTAAAATTCATCAAGAAGCAGAAGATGGAACCGATAAATTATGGACACAGTCTTTTAGTATTGGTTTTGTGTATGAGAAAGAAGTAAAAACGGTTGATGTTACCTTAACCAATAAAGAATTTGTTTTTAGTGGTGCCATTGGGTTTGAAAAACCTAAACATATTATTTATAATTATAATGGTTTTGGATACGGGGTTTTTCCAGTTAATGAAAACGCGATTCAGTTTTACAGTGAAATTAAAGATGATGTAGCAAGAGGATATGGATATATTAATTTATATGAAAACTTTTTAAGTAAAAAGATATCCCCTGAAAACGCCTTTGCAACATTTTTGAACGGAATATTGGAAGAGAAAAATGAATTAGTGACTAGTTATCTATCGGGCAGAGTGCGTAGTTTGTATTGGTCTTTTTTTAATCAAGAGCAAAGAGCCGGTGCTCAACAAGAATTAGAAGCTAAAGTATTGGATTTATTAAATTCAGATATTTCAAGAAATCTAAAAAGAACAGTTTTTGGTTTGTATCGCTCAGTGGCAACTTCTCTAAAAGGAAAAGAAACGTTGTATCAATTATGGGCAAAGAAAATGAAGATCAAAGATTTGTATATCAGTGAGAATGATTTTGCAGGGATTGCAACACAATTAGCAATATATCAGCATCCAAAAGCATCTGAGGTACTTTCAGAACAATTGACTAGAATTAGCAATCCAGATCGATTAAAACGCTTTAAATGGTTGCTGCCAACGTTGTCTGATGATGAAAAAGTAAGAGATGACTTTATGTTGTTATTATTAAAAAAAGAGCATAGAGAAAAAGAATCTTGGGTGCAATCTGCACTGAGTGCGATACATCATCCGTTAAGACAAAAATCAGGAATAAAACATTTTAAATCATGTTTAGATGTTTTGGAAGAAATACAGTTAACAGGAGATATTTTTTTTCCTAAAGGATGGTTAAGTAGTTCTGTTGGGAGGTATAGCTCTAAAGAAGCCTTTGGTATTTTACAACGATTTTTTGAGGAAAACCCAGATTATAACCCAATTCTTAAGATGAAATTATTACAAACTACTGATAATTTGAGTAGAGCTCAAGAAATTAGAAAGTAATGGATTTAGAAAATCAACCAGAGGAACATTCTATTGGTAATATAGAATTATTAGCCAAGTAAGTGGTAGAAGGGTTTGTGACAGGAATGCATAAAAGTTCGTTTCATGGTTTTTCTGTAGCGTTTTCTGAGCGCAAGTTGTATAATAAAGGAGAAAGCATCAATGTGTTTGCGTCAGACATCAAAGAAAAAGACGAAAAATAAATTACGAAGTATTTTAAAGAACTGAAAACAAAATGCTTGTAATACCAAATAGACTATGTGCCTGTAAACATCCGTGAGGGCTTTACTTCGGTGCTAATAAGCTACTTAATTAGCCGAAGAAAATTTTTATAATATTTCTTTCTTTTTCTTTTGCTGATATCAAAATCTGACTTATATTTGCAACCGCTAAGAGCAACGGTCTGGTAGTTCAGCTGGTTAGAATGCCGCCCTGTCACGGCGGAGGTCGCGGGTTCGAATCCCGTCCAGACCGCAAAAGCATCTGTTAATCCTTTGATTTTCAGATGCTTTTTTGGTTTTAAAACTTCTGCATCCCTTTCTGCATAAGGGTTTGGAATCAAAAAGATTATTACAAAGTAAGGCTACTCTTTTGTGCTATCTTTTACATTTTTCACGATATTCTTTATAAGGATGATAAAGGAACAAAACCAGAAACTCTTGACTCCCGCACGGACCCTTTCATGGCGGTAATTAAAATCACAACCCTCTTAAGGAATCTCTAAAAAAGACCATAAAAAGTTGCTAACTCTGCAATGAAGCGTGGGCATAAAAAAAGATTTCCTATTTTTTTAGGGAAGGTGTTGTTTATATCAATAAAATTTTTAGATTTGTCCCGTACAACAAAAATAATCAAGATGTTACAAAACGTTTGGCAAGGTTTCTATTTCTACTTTTATTTTTTTAATAAGAGCTGAGACTTTGTATCGTATTGTTAACTACTAACAACATATTTATAAAGTCTCGAAATATCGAGGCTTTTTTTTTGCACTCACATGAACCAACGAATCGCAATACAAGGAGCAGAAGGCTCTAACCATCATAAAGTAGCTCGCAACTTCTATGGAGACAATGTGCTCTTAAAAGAATGCCTGTCTTTTGATGCGTTGGTAGATAGTCTTTTAGACCAAACGGCAAGTCAAGGAGTTATGGCTATAGAAAATACCATTGCTGGATCTATCATTCCCAATTACGCGTTGATTGCAAAAAACAACCTACACATTTGTGGAGAGCAATACTTGAACATTCACCACCACTTAATGGCATTGCCCAATCAAACTATTGAAGACATTACAGAAGTGTGTTCACATCCGATGGCGTTGTTGCAGTGTAAAGAATTTTTTAAAAAACACCCACATATCAAATTGATTGAAGATGTGGATACGGCAGAAGTTGCTAAACGAATTTCGCAGCAACAATTAAAAGGTGTGGCGGCCATTGCGCCCATCATTGCGGCAGAACTATTTGACTTGGAAATTATCGAAGATGATATTCAGACCATTAAAGACAATGCCACTCGATTTGTGATTGTGCAAACAGAGTCTCCAAACAATGGTACTGATCAAATCAATAAGGCGTCTATTAAGTTTGAGTTA
>Ga0209035_10000158_pt1 | contig 26989 bp, 26 predicted proteins | sample MarorgKNORR_S2LV_6_FD_188220 | JGI IMG/M metagenome (GOLD analysis project Ga0209035, IMG submission 188220) | Marine microbial communities from the Southern Atlantic Ocean, analyzing organic carbon cycling - AAIW_A/KNORR_S2/LV (SPAdes) (version 2) | ecosystem: Environmental > Aquatic > Marine... | reverse complement strand
CAATGCTACTGTTAACTCCACAACACCAAGTCCGCCCCCAAGATGACCGCCGCTTTGACCGACACAATAGAGCATATAGGCTCTTACATCATCTGCTAGGGTTTTAAGCTCAACAAATGAAAGACTTTTAATATCAGCAGGCACCAAGACTTTATCCAATACAGGTGTAGATGGAATCTTTACAGGAATTTCTGTAAATATCTTCATATTAATGAGCTCGAGCAACCATAAAGTCTGCCAATTCAATCAATTCTTCGCTTTGATCTTGTTCAAAGTGCTCTTGCATTTTGGCAATACAGAAGCTGGATAGCGAAGTTGCCTTTTTAATAGATTTTTCTTTGCCATAGATTCCTACATATGTCATTTTGTCATTAGCTATATCAGATAAATTGCTCTTTCCAAGTATTTTGGAGTCTGAGGAAGCCTCCAAAACATCATCCATGATTTGAAAAGCAAGTCCCATTTTCTCTCCTAGTTCATGGAGCAACAAGTATGTTTGTTGATACTGATCATTGCCCAAGAACGGCATCGTCATAGCAACCTGAATAAGTTTTGCAGTTTTAAGAGTGTGTATTATTTCTATGTCTAAAAATTCATTTTTCTCAGCATCCAGATCATATTGCTGTCCCAATATCATCCCCTGGTGCCCACAAGCCGTTGCAAGTGACTTCACAGCCTCAACTTTTTGCCTATCAGATATATTTTCTGATGAAGCAATAATCTCAAACGCCAAAGCCTGCAATGCATCGCCAGCTAAAATTGCTGTAGCTTCATTAAATTCAATATGGTTTGATAGCTGGCCCCGTCTCATCACATCATCATCCATGGCTGGCAGATCATCATGAATTAAAGAATAGGTATGCATCAACTCAATACTGGTTGCAATATCAATTAATGCAGCATCATTTAAGTGTCCTTTAAGATTTCCAGATGCAAATACCAAGCCAGCTCTAATGCACTTGCTATCCGCAAGAGCAGAATACCTCATAGACGAGGTTACCTTATCATCATTTGAGAGCAGGGCTTCAATTCTATTTAAAACCTTCTGTTTACATTCAGATAGAAAGGTGGAGGACATCTTTTATATTTAATCTTCTAGATTTACAGTTTCGCCATTGTCTAAAAGTTTTTTTACTTTTAGTTCTGCTTCAGAGAGTTGTTTTTGACACTCTTTAACCAGCCCAATGCCTTCTTCAAAAGATTTAACACTATCTTCTAAACTAATATCTCCATCCTCAAGCTTTACAACAATCTGCTCGAGTTTCTTTAAAGATGCTTCAAAATTTACTGTGTCTTTTTTTGTCATTCGATATTGTAACTTATGCTGTTTTTTTCAGCACTTAACTTGTAGGCTTAAATAATCCATAGTGATTCTGCATCCATGTTCTAATTCTAGATGGAATTACAAGCGCAGCTGGAGTGAAGATCAGGGTTAATACTGTGCTAAAAGCCAACCCAAAAACAATTGATGACGCTAAGGCTCCCCACCACCCAACTACTCGACTTCCAACAATAATTTCTCTTCCAATAACATCTATGCTTAACCCCATAGCCAAAGGCATAAGCCCAAAAATAGTCGTGGCAGTTGTTAACAAGATAGGTCTTAATCTTTGCCTACAAGTTTTTATAACGACATCTTCTCTAGACATACTTGGAAATTCTTCTTTGAGACGATTAAATGTATCAATCAAAACAATATTGTTGTTCACCACTATTCCAGATAAAGCAACAATGGCAATCCCTGTCATGGTCGTACTAAATGGCTTTCCTGTAATCAATAATCCGATTAATACGCCTACCACTGACATAAAAACAGCACTTAGCACTAATGTTGATTGATAAAAGCTATTAAATTGAGTAACGAGTAAAATTAACATTAAAGCTAAAGCGGTGATGGCTGCTACGCCTAAAAATTCAGTCACCTCTTCGGTCTCTTCTTGCATTCCCCTAAACTTGGTTGTGATCCCTTTCTCAAATTCTTGTTTTGCTATCCACTCTCTCATTTCTTGAACCTTTGCAGACACTAAAAATTCGGAAGATGCGGTTGCCAAGCCTATCTCATGAAAAAATTTTCCATCTCTCCTGACAACTGACTGACGATTTTCCATGGGTATTAACTTTATGAAAGTACTAATGGGAATAAGACCATTAATTGAATTAACTTTTAGATCTTCAACCCCGCTCAGTGATCTCATCTGAGAGCTGAACCTCGCTCTGATTTCGATCTCATCCTTTGAATCATCAGGCCTATATTCTCCAACCTTAAAACCATTTGTGAGCATTTGAACCAAAGCACCGATATCAGAAATACTGACTCCAAGTTGCGCAGCTTTTTGCTTATCAACTTCAACCCTCCACTCAATTAACGAATAAGGCAGGGTAGATCTAATATTAGTCAAGCCAATGACATCATTTATCATGTACTGCTCTATAATTTCAGTTGTTCTTGCAACAGCAGCCTCATTTTCGCCAAAGATACCCAATTCAATTGGGGAGCCAAACGATGGCCCTCCTTCTTCTGGGTTAATCTCAACAATTATTCCTGGGAGGTTGGAAGTAACCTCTTCGACCATATCAATAATCTCATAACCAGTAAGCGTTCTATATTTTGATTCAACTACCTCAAAGAAACCTCTGGCCATGGTATCTCCACCCGAATTAAACCATTGCGATCCAGTCGTTAAGTATAAGTTTTCAATACCTGGCACTTCTAAGATTTTAGCCTCAACGACCTCCATTATTTCTTTGGATTCATTCGCAGAAAAGTTTCCCCTTGCCCTGATTGAAATTTCTGCAGCAACTGGCTCAATCTCAGCAAAGTAGAGAGTACCCTTCCCAAAATTTCCATACATTGCAAAGCTAAAAAACCATAAAACCATTAGCACAGCAATTAACGTTTCTCCTGGATTTTTAACAAATTTCTTTAGAGCCTTTCCATAAAAGCTTGAAATTTTATCAAATACTATTTCTCCAGTTTGCTCACTTTCACCAGACACCAACGTTGATTTTCTTTGACCAAATATTGAACCTACTACCGGAGTAATAATCATCGCATATACAAGTGATGCACTTAAAACAATAAAAACAGTTCGCGGAAGATAACTCATAAATTGACCGGTAAAGCCTGGCCAAAAAATTAATGGTGTGAATGCAGCTATGGTGGTCGCAGTTGAAGAAAGGATTGGGTAAAACATTCTTTTAGACGCTAAGCGATAAGCTTCTTTTCGTTCCAAGCCTTCGGATATTTTTCTGTCCGCATATTCCGTTACTACGATTGCCCCATCAATCAACATCCCTAAACCCAGCAATAAACCCATCATGACTAGAAAATTAAACTCCATTCCTACAAGCTTTAAGATTACAAAGGTAAGAAGGAAGCAAAAAGGTATAGATAGGCCAACCAATAATCCCACTCTAAGACCCATGCTTGCAATCACAAGAACCATGACCAAAAAGATTGCAGTGATAATATTTCCTTCTAATTCAGAAATCATGACCTCTGCCCAAACAGTCTCATCATTAGTTCGAACTATTGAAAGGTTTGGAGGCAAAGTTTTTTCAAACTCCTCTTTGACCTGCATGATTTCTGCTTTGGCATCAAGAGCATTGGCGCCAACTCGTAATCTTATTTCCAGGGTAACCGCATCTTCGCCATTTACTTTTGCAAATGAGGAATAATCCTTAAAAGTTCTTCGTATCTCACCAATATCGCTTAATGTTACAACTGCATCTTGGGTCACTTTTATTGGAATGTTGTATACGTCTTCTGCTGTTTCAAAAATACTAGGCACTTCAATATTAAACTTCCCAATACCTGTATCTTGCGAGCCGCCAGGAATAATTACATTGTTATTGTTAATCGCGGTATAGAGTTGGCTTAGAGTAATTCCATATGTTTCCATTTTAGATTTATCAATAATTCCCTCAAGGACTTCTTCAGGGGCGCCTTCAAGATCTGCACCTAAAACTTCACTTATTGCTTCTAACCTATCTTGTAATTCTCTTGCAATAAAAACTTTCTGTCTTAGGGAAGCCGATCCAACTAAACTCAGGTTCATCACTGGAAACATTGCAAACGAATATTCCCTAATTTGAGGATCTTCAGCTTCACGCGGGAGCTTAAATTTTACTTCTTCGACTGCTTGTTTGATGTCGTTAAGTGCTTTATCTATGTCATAACCCACTTCAAATTCTGCAACGATTCTTGCGTAACTAAGGCGAGCAGTAGAAGAGAGCTCCTTAATGCCAGGAACACTTCTTAACCTAGTTTCTAACGGTCGCGCAATCAATCTTGAGGCATCACTAGGGGAAGCTCCGTCGAGAAATACTGCAACACTGACTAGAGGCAGCTGAATATTTGGCTCGGCAGCAACACCTAGGCTTGTCCTTGCGTAGGAGCCAGCAATAATTATAGCTAAGGCCAAGGCAAGGGTAGTTTTTGCTTTTGATAAAGCAAAATCTACTATTCCAATCATAGCTGAGTTACCTCAACAGTTTGACCGTTTTCAACAAAACCTTGGCCCCTAACTATTAAATTAGTAGAGTTAGGTATCCCTGAAACCCAGATTCCATTCTGGGTGTCTTCAATAATACTTACGGGGAGGAATACGACAACATTATCAGTATTAACTTTTCTTACACCTAGTATGCCCGCATCAGAAAGCAGCAAAATAGATGGTGAGATCTTATGAGCAAGAATTTTATTGGTAGTAATCTCCATTGTCCCTGTAATTCCATCTCTTATAGATCCTTGGCGATTTTTTACCTCCGCCTCGACTCTAAAACTTCTTGTTGACGGGGTCGCACTTTTTGATACAAAACTAAGCTTGCTAGTAATTGTTTCCCCAGTTACAAGCTTGATTGAAACATTCTGACCTTTAACAACACTCTTAATTTCTGCTTCGGGGACTTCGGCAATGAAAGTTAGGGGATCAAGCTCAATAATTACAGCACAGATCTCTCCTCGAGTTAATAAGTTACCAGGCTTAACAATTCTTTCTATGTAACCTCTAAAAGGAGCCTTAACTTCTGTTCTGTTGAGTTCAACAACACCAAGCTTACAAAGAACCTGGTCTTTATTTACCCACTGACCCTGAGAAATATTATGTGGCATTACTTCCCCAGAAGTTTTCGCCATTACTTTGACTCTTTTTTCAGATGTAGCAGATGAATTTAAGGTAATTTTGGGAGCAAAAAAAGCAGCTGAACTTTTTGAAACCAACACAGTAGTCAGTGTATTTTCAGACTTAATCTGCGGAGCAGCATCTTCAATAAATTGACCAGAAATCATCCAAATTATAATTGGGATAAGTATATAGAGAGAAATTCTTACGTTTTTTGACATATTGATTTATGTTACCTTTTGCTGACCTTAGATGAAGGAAAGACATTATAGTTCATGATTTTTGTAAAATAAACTTTACAAGTTATATGTCATGCTTTTTTCTTAAATTGGCCAAAAGATCTAGATCTATAGGCTCTAAAAGTTCAGGATCTTCCCGAGGATGAATATCAAAGGATTTGCCAGCGCTCATTTCTTTGGCAAGGCGTAAATATACTTTTGAAAATACTTTTAAGGCATATGAGCTGTTAGAGGAATTGATAATATCCCAGCCCACTTCTCGCGCTGCCCAATAGATAATTGGAGTTGTCCAGGCGAACTCCTGTTTTGGAGAAGAGGATTTTTGGGACTCAATAAATGCTTCCTGCACAGACGGAATGTTCATAGATTCCAACGAATCCCCGCAAGCCTTGATGACTTCTGTAAGAGTTGGAAGATAATCATTTGTCTGAATGACCATTTCCGCAGCAGTGTTAATTGAGGCAGCTGGATATTTTTTTAAACTCTCAGCCCATAATCTCTTGGCTTCGCTAAGCCTTTGGTCTGTTCCAAACACTTTATAAAATTGATAATGGTAGGATAGCTCAAGTTTTAAAAATAGATCATCAATCGCTTCGACAAACTCTTGACGATTAGAGTTCGAGGTTTTCAGCCCACGATCCATCTTTGGTCCTTTCATCGAATTTTTTTGTAAATTCTCCTGGTTCATTATGTCTGTTAGTTTTTTTATCATTTTTTTCTTCGTATGATCCAATAAACTCTTTGCGTTTAACAAAGTCAACAAATTTAGAATTCCAGGATCGCAATGCTGTTCCATTCTCTTTCCAATAGAGTATAAACTCCTTCAAGTGCTTTAATGCATCCTTCTTTGAGACATTCGCTAATTCTAAGATATCAAACGCATCGGAGGAAGGAATCCACTGACTATTTATACAAACTGGCAATCCTTTATTATCTGAATTTTCTTTTACCCATTCTCGCCTAATAAAATCAACAAATAACACATTCCAGTTATCTCTCAATTGATTTTTCTCCAACCAATACATTTTGAATTCATCAATTTTACTATCAATAAATTTTTTGTTTACACCACCCATGTTTAATACTTCAAAGGCCTGAACAGAAGGCTTCCATGCGCTATCTAGTTTTCGTTTCCCAGACTGAGTATTTATGCCAGGCAATTTTAATCTATAAATATTGTGTTTTTGAGCTGAATTCTCATTAGATTTTTCCTGAGTCAGAGTAATTAACTTCAAATCAATCAGCCGATTAACATTAAAAAGAATCTGCTCAGGGTTTAAAAATCTGAGAGTACTTTCCAACTCATCTGCAATTTTTGTTGCAGAAGCGGGAGCAATTGCTATTTTTTTTGCTGCAGACAAAACAATAGCGCATTCTAAGCCAAGAGTTTCTGCTTCTTGAGTAGAAAATGTAAATAGATCTTTAATCAATTATCCTCGCCTCTGTTGAACGGCATCACTCATGAGTTGAAGGCATTCCAGAGTATCAGTCCAATTCATACAAGCATCAGTGACGCTCTGCCCATAAGTTAAATTATCTGAGATTTTCTGATTGCCTTCTACTAAATGGCTTTCGAGCATCAGACCTCTTAACGAGTGATTTCCTTGAGAAATTTGCTTTACCAAACTTTCTACAACTTCTTTTTGTTTTTTAAATTGTTTTTGACTATTTCCATGACTTGCATCCACCATAATTGATTCATTAACATCAGCCTCAGTTAGAGCGGTTAAGGTTTTTTGTATTTCAGCTTCTTCAAAATTAGGCTCCTTGCCACCGCGTAAAATAATATGCGAATCAGAGTTACCAGAAGTTTTAAACACCGAGACATTGCCTTCTTTTGTTGTAGAAAGAAATACATGAGAATGGTTTGCTGCTTGAATTCCATCAATTGCTGGCTTTAAGGCACCATTGGTTCCATTTTTAATTCCAATAGGGCATGACATCCCTGAGGCTAACTCTCTATGAGTTTGGCTTTCTGCAGTTCTTGCACCAATAGCGCCCCACGAGATTAAATCAGCAACATATTGAGGGCTGATGAGATCAAGAAATTCAGTTCCGCAAGGCAGCCCCATATTTCCAAACTCCAGCAAGAGCGACCTAGCCAAATGAATACCCTTATTAATATCATATGTCTCATTGAGATTAGGGTCATTGATTAAACCTTTCCAGCCAACAGTTGTTCGAGGTTTTTCAAAATACACCCTCATTACAATTAATAAATTTTTACTTAAGGCATCGTATTGTTCTTTTAATTTTGAAGCATACTCAATGGCAGACACTGGATCATGAATTGAGCAGGGACCACAAATTACCAATAATCTATCATCTCTACCATGTAATATTGAGCTTATTTCATTTCTTGTACCATAGACTAGACTAGAGACTTCTTCAGTGATGGGTAATTTTTTCAATAAACTATTAGGAGGGACTATATCTAGTCTCTCTATAATTCTCGTATTGTCTGTGCGGTAATCCATAATCTTATAATTTCTTATCTTAATTCAACCAAATCAAAAAGATATAACTTAAATACCCCATATTTAATATTTTTTTATTTAACAGAAACGCTTTAAATCAACATTTTTACGCCAAATCACAAGATGTTGTGTTAAAAAGAGCTTATACTTACACCATCTTGTATAAATTGAACTTATGAAGGCTCAAGCACAACTAGAATTTCCTCTTTTTAAAGGTGAAGCCTTAACACAGCTACCCGACGATTTATTTATCCCGCCCGAAGCCCTAGAGATATTTCTAGAAGATTTTTCTGGACCCATGGATGTTCTCCTCTATCTAATTCAGAGGAAAGATATTGATATTCTTGAGTTAGATGTTTCTGAGATAACTGGTCAATACATTCAATACATTGAATTAATGGATGCACTAAAAATTGAATTAGCAGCTGATTATTTAGTTATGGCTGCGACGCTTGCTCAGATTAAATCTAGGATGCTAATTCCTCAATCAGAAGAAGAGGAAGAAGAGCAGGACCCTCGCTCGGAACTCATCAGAAGACTTCAGGAGTATCAAAGGTATAAAAGTGCTGCAGAGTCCATTGCTAACCTCCCCAGAGTTGATAGAGATTTTTTTCTTGCTTCAGCTGCCTTACCAGTGTTTAAAGAACAGCAGCCGCAAGTAGAGATCTCGGCAAAAGAGCTGGCAGCTATTTTTCAAGAGACATCCACTCGCCCTAAGTTTTCCGCACATCATGAAATATATTTTGAAGAGTTATCAACCCAAGACAGAATTGCCTTGATTTTATCAATCCTAAATACAAGTAATGTCATTCAGTTTTTTCAAACCTATCAAAAAAAAGAGGGCAAGCAGGGTGTAGTGGTATCTTTTCTGGCTTCCTTAGATCTAGCAAAGGATGGCTACGTTGAATTGATTCAAAATAAAGATTCCAGCCAACTGTACCTTAAATCAACAACCCGAGGATTTCACTAGATGAGTATTGAGCAAAACTTAACTAATATTGTTGAATCTATACTCTTTGGAGCAGGCAGACCTATTAGATTATCTGAGATCAGAACCCTTCTTGGCTCTCAAAATATTGATGCAGACTTACCAAATATTAAGATTGCATTAAATGAGCTTGAAGATCGCTATGTAATGAGCGCGCTTGAGATTAAAGAAGTGGCCTCAGGTTACCGCTTGCAGATTAAAAATGAATTTGGTGATTTTCTTTATCCTCTTTGGAATGATAATTCCAATAGACTTTCAAAAGCATTGATGGAGACTGTTTCAATTATTGCCTTCAAGCAGCCTGTTACTCGGGGAGATATTGAAGAAATTCGTGGAGTCAGTGTGAGCACTCAAATTATTAGGTCACTTCTTGATAGAGAGTGGATCAAAGCATCTGGTTATCGAGATGTTCCGGGCAGACCAACGCTATATGAAACAACTAACATTTTCTTAAATGATTTAAGTTTAAAATCATTAAATGACTTGCCTCCATTGCCAGAGGCTCTCCCAGTTGAAGGGGCTTTGGATCAATTAGAAGTAGGTTAGATGCTACGATTACAGAAATTCTTAGCTCAAGCTGGCTTAGGCTCAAGACGTTCATGTGAGCAACTCATCAAAGATAGAAAAATTCTCGTAAACGGAGAAATTGCTGAATTGGGCTCTAAAGTTTCAGAGATCGATGAGGTGATCCATGAAGGCAAAAAAGTTATTTTAAAGATCGCAGATTTAAAAGTGATTATGTTAAACAAGCCACCTGGAGTTCTGTCTTCTCGCAAAGATGAGAAAAAGATAAAGCTTGTCTTTGATTTTTTGCCCAAAACTCATAATGAGCCAGATTGGATTGCAGTTGGCAGACTGGATATCAATACCTCAGGCTTAATGCTTTTTACGAACGATGGAGTTTTAGCTCATGAATTAATGCACCCCTCATTTGAAATTGATAGAGAGTACCTTGTTAGGGCTAGAGGCTATTTTAATGAACAAAAGAAAAAAAATATGCTTGCAGGAATAAATATTGAGAATGAAATTTATAAATTTTCTGACATTGTTCCAGGAGAAAAACAAAGCTCCAATCAATGGTTTTCTGTGTGCATGCTTACTGGAAAAAATAGAGAGGTTAGAAAATTATTTGAATCTCAGGACTTAGAAGTGAGTCGATTAAAAAGAGTTCGAATAGGACCAATTTTTTTGCCATCCACGCTGAGAGAAGGCTCTTGCATGAACTTAACTGAATCTCAAATTCTAGAGCTTCAAGAGTATGGAAAGTAAAGAAGCTTTTAAAAGCTTAATAGAAATTTCAAAAAATAAAAAATTTAAGAAATTATCTCAGCATCTTCTAAATTCTTCACCCATAGAGATTAATATTTCTACCCTTGACTTCGTGCCTTATTTAATTTCAGTTGTTGTAAGTCAACAACTTTCAACCAAAGCAGCTCGAACCATCTGGTTAAGAGTATTACCTCTTCTGAGTGACTCACCCAAAGCAAAAAACTTCAAGGAGAATCTTCGCAGTGCTGGTCTTTCTAGTCGCAAGACAGAGTATGTCCTGGGTTTACTTAGCAACAAGGAGCTAAGTTCTGTCAATAAGAAACAATTAATTGATATGTCTTCAGAAAACTTTGAGAATCTTTTATTGGCAAATAAAGGCATCGGTCCATGGTCTGTTCAAATGGCAAGAATGTTTTTTTTAGGAGACCCTGATATTTTGCCTATTGATGATCTAGGTATTAAGCATGCTCACCAAAATCTATTTTCAACTCATACAATGAACGAAGACTTTTATCAACAATTTAGTCCTTGGAGAACTTATATGAGTTTAATTATGTGGAATTCACTATCTTAGATAGCTCTAAAAATTCAAAATAATTTTTTGTTGCGCTAGAGCTTTCCTCTTTAAAAAACCATAAATAGCAATCAAGCAATCCATCTGCAGACTTAATAGTATTAGGATTTTCTGCTGGGTGCGCTGAGGCTCTCATATTAGTTCTAGTAGCCCCAGGATCAAAATTAAAAACTTTGATAGAAGAAGTTGCTTCAAGCTCATCTGCCAAAATTTCTGCTAAACCCTTAACACCAAACTTTGAGACTGAATAAGCTCCCCAGTAGGCTTTTCCTTTACTTGCTACACCAGAAGATGTAAAAATTAACCTTGGTAAGCTTGCATCTTCAAGCATAATCTTCAGGAATTTGGAGAGCAGAAATGGCGCACGTAAATTAACATTCATAACCTCATCCCAAGTTGATAGGTCATAGTCTTCTAGGGAAGTCATAGTGCCTAGAATTGCCGCATTATGAATAATACCATCAAGAATATTAAACTCTTGACCGATGGCAACTAATATTTCTTGAGCAGTCTCATTATTTAATAATGCCAAGTTTGCCTGAAGGATGAGATGTTTTTGAGAGGGATGGGAATCATCCAGCTGATCATAAACTTGATCAAGTTTATCGGAATTTCTTCCTAGTAAAATAATATTGGCTCCTAGTTTTGAGAATTTAATCGCCAATGCCTTGCCTATGCCATCCGAGGATCCTGTTATTAATATATTTTTATTTAAAATGCTCATTTTACAAAGCTTGAATTAATGAGGTTAAATCGCTGGGATGCTTTGCTCCCAAAATCAACTCATCATGATCAAGTGGCTTCAAAGAGTAACCAAAATAACAAGCGATGACTTGAGTTCCAGCGTTAATCCCAGCTTCAAGATCTTTAATGTGATCACCTATATACACGCAATCGGCAGGATGAACACCCAGATCCTTGCATCCCTTTAAAATTCCTTCTGGATTTGGCTTGATTGCATTCAAATGATCTGGACATATTAAAGTCGAACAATTTTTAAATGCAGGTTCATTTTTTATAATTGGTTCCGCAAACCTTAGTGGCTTATTAGTGACAACCCCATACGGAATATTTAATTCAAGGAGAGAATCAAGTACCTTAGATATTCCAGAAAAAGCACCTCCAAAAACTAACAAATTTTTTTCATACTCAGCTAAAAACTCCTCTCTTAATTTTGCACAGTCTGCATGAGATTCATCAATGCCAAAACCTAAGCTCACTAATTTCCAGCTTCCATCAGAAACATGACTCCTAATGATCTCTGGATTAATCTTTGGTTTGCTATATTTTTCTAATAAACTATTAAGACTCACAATAAAATCTGGAGCTGAATCTAACAACGTTCCATCTAAATCAAATAGGATACCTTTAGGCATTTTTTAACCCATACATCATGTAATTTACACCTAAGTCATTATTTAAATTAGCTGAATGAAAAATAGGATTATAAAACATGCCTTTACTTTCTTTTAATTTAACACCTGCTTGGCGCATGTATTTTTCTAGCTCAGAAGGTTTAATAAATTTATTCCATTCATGAGTTCCCTTTGGCAAGATATTAAAAATATATTCTGCTCCTAAAATAGCAGTTACAAAGGACCTTGGATTCCTATTTAGTGTTGATAAAAACATTTGGCCAGATGGCTTTAATAATAGAGAGCATGCTGCAATTAATTGGCTAGGATCAGGAACATGCTCAATTACTTCCAGGCATGCAACAACATCAAAAAATTCTGGCTGCTCGCTAGCAAGATTCTCTGCAGTAGTTACTCGATAAGAAATATTTTTTTCTTCTTGCTTTGCGTGCAACTTTGCCACTTCAATATTAGCTTCTGTTACATCAATTGCAGTAACAACTGCACCTCTTGAATGCAAAGCTTCGGCTAGCAGCCCACCCCCGCAGCCAACATCTAAAACTTTGAGGCCATTTAATGAAATTTTTTCATCAATATAATTTGCCCTCAAGGGGTTGATGACATGAAGAGGCTTGAAATCTCCAGTCGGGTCCCACCACTTATCTGCAATGGCAGCAAATTTATTTACCTCATTTTGATCTATGTTTTCTTTCATAATCTATTTTTTTTCCAAAGTGGAAGATTACATCATTGCATGTAAAAATAGGAAATATTTCTTTTTTAAAATCAGGAGTCCTAAATGATATCTAAGAATGCGGTAGCAATAATTACTGGTGGAAGCAGGGGTGTGGGAGCTGCTACTGCAAAACTGCTATCTTCTAATGGTTGGAATGTAGTTATTACGTGTTCTTCATCAATAGATGATGCAAATGCTATTGCAGACGCTTGCTCAAATAATACTTCTGAGGTGTTGGCTTTAAAATTAGATGTCGCGAGCGATTCTGACTGCACTCTTGCAGTTCAAGCTGCATTTGAGAAGTGGGGAAGACTTGATGCTTTAATTAATAATGCTGGAACGACCAAATTTGTTTGGGATCATTCTGATTTCTCCGGTCTAGATGCTGCAGATTTTCATCATGTCTACTCTGTAAATGTTATAGGTCCATTTCAAATGGTAAAAGCTGCGAAACAGTTATTACTGAAAAGCACTAATCCAAGCATTGTTAATATCTCCTCCATAGCAGGTATTAAAGGCATTGGAAGCTCTTTGGCGTACGCATCATCGAAGGGCGCACTCAATACCATGACTTTATCTATGGCTAGAAATCTTGGTCCAATAAGAGTTAATGCAGTTTGCCCAGGTTTTATTGAGGGTGAATGGCTCAAGAAAGGAATGGGTGAAGAAGTATATGAAGCAACAAAACATCATATTGAAAGTACCGCTCCTTTAAAAAAAACATGTTCACCTGAATCGATCGCCGAGGTTATTTTTAACCTTGTTGATAAAAGCGAGTTAGTTACAGGGCAGTTAATAACGGTTGATGGTGGGGTAAGTCTCAATCTATGACATATAAATTAGCAGAAGATCTATGCTTGTTTTTTCTAATTTTGTAACCTAACTACATTTTAATACCTTGATAAATACTATAAATATTGGTTTTTTAGAAATTGTTGACATTCTTACTTAAATCAACTGCAATGAACTACAAAGAATTGGGCACACAAAAAATTTTATGATTATCTCAGCATTAAAATCTCCCGATGCTACAGATTTACGTTCTGTAATTCATCCAGAAACAATTAGTAAATTAGTTGAGCTGGATGGTGTTTCTCTGATTTTTGAAGCAGGTATCGGCGAGGGTATAAATGCGTCTGACCAAGATTTTATTAACCTTGGACTGACTTCTGCATCTAGAGAGAGTTGTCTTGCCAAAGGTAATTTAATTATTACAGCATCGCCCCTAAATTTGTCTGAGGTTGGCACCATTCAATCTGGCACTTCAATTATTGGAATGCTAGACCCATTCTATTCGACAGATGAACTGAGGGCTTTAGCAGAAGCTAAATTAAATGCTATTAGCATGGAATTTATCCCTAGGATTACAAGGGCTCAAAAAATGGATGTCTTAAGTTCTCAGGCTAATCTTGCTGGTTACGCAGCGGTGCTAGAGGCTTCTCAACATTTAAATTCAGCGCTGCCAATGATGATGACAGCCGCTGGAACACTTAAACCAGCAAGAGTATTTGTTATAGGTGTCGGCGTTGCCGGGCTGCAAGCTATTGCTACCGCTAAAAGGTTGGGTGCTAGGGTTGAAGCTTTTGATACAAGAGATGTAGTTGAAGAGCAAGTTAAATCTTTGGGAGCTAAATTTGTAAAAATAGATTTAGGCGAAACGGGTCAAACAGATCAAGGTTATGCAAAAGAATTAACTGATGAGCAAATGACAAAACAAAAAGAACTACAAAGCCTGGTTTGCGAGAGATCCGATATTGTTATTACAACTGCTCAAATTTTTGGACGACCTGCACCAAAAATTATTGATGAAGTGACAATCACAAAAATGAAACCAGGAAGCGTCATTCTTGATATGGCTGTTGAGACGGGAGGAAACGTGGAAGGGTCAATGGTAGATAAAGTTGTAGAAATTAATGGGGTCAAAGTTGTTGGTGTGTCCAATCTATCCTCAAGAGTTTCCAATCATGCTTCTTTTGCCTTATCAAATAATATTATTAACTGGATTACAGATTTTTATAATAAAGAATTAAATGCTATTGATTTTGATTTTGAAGACGAGGTAATTAAAAGCAGTGTTTTAATCCATAACGGCAAGATACTAAACGAGAGGTTTGTGTAATGGAGATTTATATTTTATTAGGATTTGTGTTACTTCTCTCAATTTTTCTTGGACTAGAGTTAATTGCAAAAGTGCCAAGCACCCTTCACACACCTTTAATGTCTGGTGCAAATGCAATTTCAGGCATTGCACTTGTTGGAGCTTTAATGCTTTCTGCTGATGGGCAAAACCAGAGTATTTTAGCGTTTGTGGCCATCTTATTTGCATCTATAAATGTTTTTGGTGGCTACTTGGTAACCAATAGGATGCTTAGCATGTTTAAAAAGAAATAATTAAATGGAATTTTTAAATAATCTAGCTACTTTACAAAATCTTGTTTATATCGGCTCATCTGTTCTTTTTATTCTGGGCATTAAGATGCTTGGAAAAGAAGCAACAGCTGTTAAAGGTAATTATTTATCTGCTTTAGCAATGTTTTCTGCAGTTACGATCACCTGTCTTAACCTCGAAATAGATCTTAAAATTATTTTTGCTGGTATTTTGCTTGGAGGCTTAATCGGATCCCTAATTGCTTTAAAAGTTAAAATGACCGCAATTCCAGAGATGGTTGCTTTGTTTAATGGTTTTGGGGGTCTGGCAACATTTCTAATAGCTTGGTCTTCATTCAATGATTTCAATGATGTGGATAATAATATATTCCAGCATGTTCTGATTATGCTGACCGTTTACATAGGTGGTATAACATTTTCTGGATCTTTGATTGCTTATGGAAAATTATCCGAAAGATTGAAATTAGGAAAGGGGTCTTGGATTACAAATATTTTTATCTCCTTTTTTTATCTAAGTATGCCGGCACTTATTTATGTAATTTTTGAGCCATCTCTATCTCAATTTATGCCAAGCATTCCTTCATACTTTTTAATTTTCTTAGGACTAACTTTAATAGCTGGAGTAGGTTTTGTTATGCCTATTGGAGGTGGTGACATGCCTGTTGTCATATCTCTTTTAAATTCCTTGTCAGGAGTTGCAGCTGCATTTGCTGGGCTTTTACTTCTTAACAATGTTCTCATCGTGGCTGGCTCTTTAGTTGGCGCTAGCGGTTTAATTCTTACCGTTATCATGGCGAAGGCGATGAATAGAACTATTGGCAATATTCTTTTTGTTGGATATGCATCTGCCTCAAAATTCTCTTCATCAGAGAAACAAGGAGAAGTTAACCCGATTACCGCAGATGACGCATATTTAATTCTAGAAAATGCATCCTCTGTCCTTGTTGTTCCTGGTTATGGAATGGCAGTTGCTCAGGCTCAACATGTTGTGAGAGAGATGGGTGAATTATTAGAAGAAAATGGTACTGAGGTCAAATATGGGATCCATCCTGTTGCAGGGCGTATGCCAGGGCATATGAATGTTTTGCTTGCAGAAGCTAATGTCTCTTATGATTTATTGGCAGAGCCCGATGATGTCAACCCTTCAATGGATTCTGTTGATGTGGCAATTGTTATTGGTGCAAATGATGTCGTCAATCCGTCTGCAACAGAAGAAGAAGGAAGCCCTATCTACGGGATGCCTATTATCGAAGTGCATCATGCCAAAACCGTTTTTGTTCTCAAAAGATCAATGTCATCTGGGTTTGCAGGGGTCCAAAATCCATTGTTTTTTAAAGAAAATACAAGGATGTTATTTGGTGATGCAAAAGAATCAATTGGTCAAATTGTCTCTGAATTTAAAGACTAAAATCACCCTTAAGTATGGTAAAATTTAGCCTTAAATAAGGAAATTTCCTGTACTTAAAAAATAATCCTTTTAGGCCAAAAAAATGACTGATTTTGCTAAAGAAATCCTACCAATTAATATTGAAGATGAGCTAAAAACATCTTATCTTTCCTATGCTATGAGCGTTATTCATGGCAGGGCATTGCCAGACGTTAGAGATGGTTTAAAGCCCGTACATAGAAGAATTCTTTTTGCTCAACATGTCCTCAGAAATACATACAAACAGCCTTACAAAAAATCTGCACGAGTTGTTGGTGATGTGATTGGAAAATACCATCCACATGGAGATTCTGCTGTGTATGAAGCCATGGTCAGAATGGCCCAAGATTTCTCTATGAGATATACATTGGTTGAGGGTCAGGGCAACTTTGGTTCCATCGATGGCGACTCGCCAGCAGCGATGAGATATACAGAAGTTAGAATGGCAAAGATTACTGACATGATTCTTAATGATTTGGATAAAGATACAGTTAGTTTTTCACCAAATTATGATGGCACTGAGCAAATCCCAGATGTTATGCCGACCAGAATACCTGCACTTTTGGTTAATGGGTCTTCAGGCATCGCAGTAGGAATGGCAACTAACGTTCCTCCGCATAATTTAACTGAGGTGCTTAATGCATGTTTATTACTTCTAGATAATCCGAAAGCAAGCATCGATGACATTATCCAAATTATCACTGGACCAGATTTTCCTACAGGGGGAACGATAGATGGCCGCGCTGGGATTTATCAAGGCTACAAGACAGGTCGAGGAATTGTTCATGTAAGAGCAAAAACATCTGTTGAAGTAGATAAGTCTGGAAAGAGCTCTTTAATTATCAATGAAGTACCTTACATGGTGAATAAAGCTAGGATGCTTGAAAGAATTGCTGAGATGGTTAAAGAGAAGAAGATTGATGGGATTAGTGAAATAAGAGATGAATCTGATAAAGATGGACTAAGGGTAGTGATTGAAGTAAAACGGGGGGAGTCGGTAGATGTTTTAGAAAATAATCTTTTCGCACAATCACAATTAGAATCTTCTTTTGGAATCAACATGACAGTCTTAGTTGATGGCCAGCCTCGTGTTTTGAATATTAAAGAGATTTTAGAAGAGTTTATTAAACATCGTCGAGATGTTGTTACAAGGCGAACCAAATTCGATTTACGCAAAGCTAAAGAAAGAGGTCATATTGTTGAAGGGTTGATGGTAGCAATTGCAAACATTGACACAATCATTACGATTATTAAGAAATCAAAAGACACCAAGATTGCAGCAGTAGAACTTTGTAAAAAATCATGGAAGGCTGGTCCCATTGAAGCAATTCTTAAAAAGGCTGGCAAGGATGCATGTCGCCCCAAAGGTCTTGCTAGCGAATACGGAATTAAAGGTAAAAATTATAAGTTATCTCCAGACCAAGCTAAATCAATTCTTGAACTAAGACTTGGTAGGTTAACCGGTCTAGAGCAAGACAATCTCTCATCAGAATTTAATGAAATTCTTGCAGTGATCTTAGAATTGCAAAAAATCTTAGATGACAAAGACACTCTATTAACTCTCATCAAAAATGAGTTGATTGAGGTAAGAGACAATTTTGGGGATGAGAGAAAAACCAATATCAATGATACACGCCATGATATTTCAAATGAAGATTTGATCCCAGAAGAAACAAGAGTATTAACTCTCTCCAGAAGTGGATATGCAAAAACTCAGCCTTTAGATGAGTATCGAGAACAGCGAAGAGGCGGAGTAGGCAAAGCAGGGGCAAAAGTTAAAGAAGAGGATTTAATTCAAAACTTATATGTTTTAAGTTCTCACAGTCAGTTACTTTGTTTTACTACCAAAGGAAAAGTATTTTGGCTCAAGGTATACGAGGTTCCGGTTGCTAGCAGAACATCTAAAGGCAGACCGCTTGTAAACATGCTCAAACTTGATGATGATGAAACAGTCACGCAAATTCTTCCAGTAGAGGAATTTTCAGAGAATAAATATATCTTTATGGCTACCCGAAATGGCATAGTTAAGAAAACTAATTTAAATCTTTTTCATAAGAAATATAAATCTGGTATTAAAGCAATCCGTTTGGACGATGATGATAAGTTAGTTGGCACAGTTATTACTGATGGAGATAATGATATTTTACTCTCTTCATACTCAGGAAAATTAATCCGATTTCATGAATCAAAAGTTCGCCCAATGGGCAGGACTGCCAGAGGTGTTAAAGGCATTACTCTCAAGGAAGATATGAAAGTAATTTCTTTGATGATTGGCGATTCAAGTAAAACAATTCTCTGCTTATCTGAGAATGGTTATGGCAAGAGAACAAAGCTTGAGGATTTTCCTTCATACAATCGCGGGGGCCAAGGAGTGATAGCTTTAAAAACTAGCGAGAGAAATGGGCAAATGGTTTCGGCTGTTGCTGTGGATGAAGAAGATGGAATTATGTTAATTAGCGATAAAGGAACTTTAATCAGAACCGCTATTAGCCAAATTCCAACTTTAGGAAGGAATACTCAAGGTGTTAAGGTCATCAAGCCTAAAGATGGTGAAAAGTTAATTGAAGGCGTGAGAATTCCTCCTGAAGAAGAAGATTAATGCGGAAATGGAACTTTTCTGCAGGCCCAGCTGCAATCCCTGAGGAGGTTTTGTTAGAGGCACAATCTGAACTACTTGAATGGAAACAGTCTGGAATGTCAGTTATGGAGATGAGCCACCGATCTTCAGAATATATGGATATTGCCTCTCAAGCACGAAAGGACCTAATCGACCTATTAAGTATTCCAAATGACTACAAGGTTCTTTTTCTTCAAGGTGGAGCTACTTTGCAGTTCTCAATGATCCCAATGAATTTTGCATCTCAAAAAACAGCAGATTATTTACTAACTGGAAGCTGGTCAAAAAAAGCTATTTTAGAGGCTGCACAAATTACCACTGTTAATACAGTAGCTAGTTCAGAGTCATCAAATTTTCAAAATGTACCAAATAGAGATACTTGGAATGAATCTTCCAATGCGGCATATTTCCATTATGTTGCTAATGAGACGATCGAAGGCAATGCTTTGCATCAACCACCTAACATTAAAGCGCCTATCATTGCAGATATGTCATCTGTGATACTCAGTGAGCCGATTGACGTTTCAAAGTTTTCGATGATTTATGCGGGAGCGCAAAAAAATATAGGCCCAGCTGGGTTAACTATTTGCATTATCAAAGATCATTTCTTAGAAACCGCCTCAACAAAACTTCCACTAATGCTCCAATATTCCAAACATGCAGATTCTGAGTCTATGCTTAATACTCCTCCAACCTTTGCATGGTATATATCTGGAAAAGTTTTTGCATGGCTAAAAACGAATGGTGGATTAGAATCAATGGCTAGGATTAATCATTCCAAAGCTCAAAGCTTATATAGTTTTATTGATGCATCAGATTTGTACTCTAATCCAATCTCTCATGAGAATCGATCAATTATGAACATACCATTTCTTTTACAAAAACCTGATTTAGATGCAGAATTCTTGCAAGAATCTGAGAATGCAGGTTTACTTAACCTAAAAGGGCATAGATCTGTTGGTGGAATGAGAGCAAGTATATATAATGCAACCCCAAAAGATGCTATAGATGCTTTGATTGGATTCATGAGAGAGTTTGAATCAAAGCACGGATAAAACTGTGAGTAAAAATAAAATAAAACCTATTAGAGAAAAGATTGATGCCATTGATCATCAATTGCTCAAGCTGATCCAGAAACGAGGATCTTTGGCTCAGAAAGTTGGAGAATTAAAGGGTTTAATAAATACCAATACCTCTTTATATAGACCTGATCGAGAGGCTGAGATTTTAAGAAATATTACCAAACTTAGTGATGGCCTTATCTCAGATAAGAAAATTAGATACATCTTTAAAGAAATTATCTCAGCTTGCTTGTCTTTAGAAGAGCAGCTAAGAATTGCTTATCTTGGGCCGAGAGGTACACACTCTGAAGCCGCACTTATTCAACATTTTGGCTCCTCTGCGGTGGATGATCCTAGGCCAACGATTGAAGATGTTTTCCATCAAGTAAGAACAGGAATAGCTAACTTTGGGCTTGTGCCTGTTGAAAATTCATCTGAAGGCGTAGTGAATGCAACCTTAAACTGTTTAGCAGATGAAAAAATACAGATATGTGGAGAGACTTATCTCTCCATTCATCACCAGTTAGCATCAGCTCAAAAGTTTAAATTAGCAGATGCCAAAATTGTTGCATCTCATCCTCAGGCTCTTGGGCAATGCAGCAAATGGCTAGATTCCAATTTACCTCATGCAGAGAGAAAATTAACTAGCAGTACTGCTGAGGCAGCAAAATTTACTAAAGAGAATAAACATTCTTTATGCATTGTTAGCTCTTTGGCAATTAATAGATACAAACTTCGTCATCATCACAAGGACATAGAAGATTTTAAAGATAACAGAACAAGATTTCTTATTATTGGTAATTTAGAAATTAAGCGAACTTCGCATGATAAAACTTCATTTTTAATTCAAACAAGCAACAAACCAGGAGCGCTGGTTGAGCTCCTGAAGCCATTTCAAAAACGTAAAATTAACCTTAGTAGAATTGAAACAAGACCGTCTAGAGAATCAATAAATTCCCATAATTTCTTTATAGACATTGATGGCCATCAAAAAGATCCTAAGCTTAAACAAACTATTGCAGAGCTTCAAGGAACTGGGGCATCAGTTCGAATACTGGGATCTTACCCTTCTGAATCGTGAGCCTGGGTTTACTGGACAATCTTAATCCTGGAATAAGAGACTTGCACCCATACGAGCCAGGTCGATCTATTGATGAAGTTATGAATGATTATGGGCACAAAGAAGTCATCAAATTAGCCAGCAATGAGAACCCGCTTGGCGCTTCCCCCAAGGCATTAGAAAGGATTGATGGTCAGCACCAAAACTTTCACCTTTATCCAGATGGTAATGGTTCAAAGCTTAAAGTAGCAATTGCCAAGCATGAGAATGTAAAAAAAGAAAATATAATTTTAGGAAATGGATCCAATGAAATCCTAGAGCTTGCAGCTAGGGCATTTTTAAATCCTAAGGCATCTGCTATTGCCTCGTGTCATGCATTCATAGTTTATAAAATTGTCACTCAATCTTCTGGCGCAACACTTATTGAAGTGCCAGCTCATAATTGGGGTCACCATCTTCAAGACTTTTCAGCCCATGTTCAAGAAGATACAAGGGTAATATTCATTGCAAATCCCAATAACCCAACCGGAACCTACAATTCGCACAAGGAAGTCCATCAGCTACTAACAAAAATTCCTTCATCTGTTTTAGTTGTTTTAGATTGCGCATATTTTGAATATGTTAAAAAAAGTGATTATGTAAATCCATTAGCCCTTTTGGAACAGTTTGATAATTTACTTGTTACTAAAACATTTTCTAAAATTCATGGCCTTGCTAGCATTAGAGTTGGTTACGGCATTGCGAGCACTGACCTTATAGAGATATTAAATAGGATTAGACAGCCTTTTAATGTTAATGCTCTGGCTCAAGAGATGGCTTGTGCTGCAATTGAAGATAATTCGCATATTCAAAACAGCATAGAACTGAATTTATCTGAAGGACGCTTTGTTTTTCAAGAGCTTTCTAGGCTTGGACTAGACTGCATCCCATCCGTAGGAAATTTCATAGCATTCAAAGGAAATTTTAATGGCAAAGAGATTTTTTTAAAGTTATTGGAGGGCGGGGTGATTGTTAGACCAATTGATCTATATGGCATGCCAAATTTTCTTCGTGTCACCATTGGCACTCACGAAGAGAACTGCAGGTTTTTAAAAGCACTAGAAGAATTATTATGAATATAATTATTATAGGCTTGGGATTGATTGGGGGCTCTATTGCCAAGGAACTCAGCAGCAGCCAAGATTGTAATATTCTTGCCTATGATTTAAATCAAGAAAGTATTAAAACTGCCTTAGATAATAAGACAATTCATGGCGCCATTAATAATTTAGATGAATTGCACTTAGATGAACACAAAGACTCTTTAGTTATAATTTCAACCCCACCAAAAGCCTCTGTGGAGATATTGAAATCATTGAGTTTTCTATTTAATTCAAATGTAACCATCACTGATACTTCGAGCACGAAATTGTTATTGGATAAAACTCTTCGAGACTATGATTGCCCAAATAATGTAATTTTATCGCATCCAGTGGCAGGATCCCACCTCTCAGGTGAGCAAAATTCAGTTAATGGCCTGTTCCAAGAAAAAAAAGTGATTGTTTCATATCACGATTCTGTGGGCAGGGAGCATCTAGAAAAAGTTAGCAGTTTGTGGTCTCAACTTGGTGCAGAATTATTCAGCCTTGATAGCGTCACCCATGATCATGTTTTTGCTAATACAAGTCATTTGCCGCATTTAGCTTCCTATGCATTGTTGATGACCTTAAAAGACATAAATGAGGAGAATATCTCAAAATTTTCCGGGGGTGGTCTTGGAGAATTTTTAAGACTTTCTTCTTCCTCACCAGAAATGTGGGCAGATATTTTTTCTTTAAACAAGAAAAATATTGTTTCCAGTCTAGAGCAATTAATTAAAAACCTAAACCAACTTAAATCAACTATCAATGACACCCCGGAAGATATTCAGTCTCTGCTGATTGATTTAAAAAAATTTAAGGAAGAAAACTATTGAACCTTATCTCAACTCCAAATAGCTGCCTCAGCGGCTCGGTGCAGTGCCCAGGGGATAAATCAATCTCCCAGCGAGTGATAATGATAGGCTCTCTTATCAATGAAGATATGAAGGTTGAAGGATTTCTGCATGCTGAAGATCCTCTTTCTACAATGTTGGCCCTTAATCAGATTGGATCTGTTATAGAATCAGTTGATGGAAAGTTTATTAATATCAAAAAAAGAAAGATATTATTCTTAGAGCCTGAAAAAGCCTTGGATCTTGGCAATTCTGGAACAGGGTTAAGGTTAATGTTAGGCATGACAGCTGGGCTAGGGCTTAAACTAGATTTTATTGGAGACTCATCTTTATCTAATAGACCTATGGAGCGAGTTATTGATCCCCTGACGCAAATGGGTGCTCACATCTCTTCCTTGGATGGAATGTTGCCAATTGGATTAAGGTCATCTGCTCTTAAAGACAATTTTATTTACGAACTACCTATTGCAAGCGCTCAAGTTAAATCATGCATTTTATTGGCAGGGCTTGCCTCTAGAAATTCTGTAACTGTGATTGAGCCAGTTCAAACAAGAGACCACACCGAAAGAATGTTAAAAAACTTCGGTGCTAACATCCAGACAATAAAACAAGATGGAAAAAATATCATTCATCTTGAAGGGCAAGCCTTGCTGAGAGCCCGTGATTACAAGGTAGCAGGAGATATTTCTTCAGCAGCTTTTTTAATTGTAGGCGCTCTGATATCGCAATCTAAAAAATTAGAAATTCTTAATGTCGGTATGAATCCAACTCGTACAGGAATATTGTCAGTACTTGAAGATATGGGAGCAAAAATTGAGATTCTTAATTCTAGGATAGAATCTGGCGAACCTATAGCAGATTTGGTGGTTCACCAATCGCAGTTAAGAGGGATTAATCTCGAAGGGCCTATTATTGCTAATATTATAGATGAGCTACCAATTATTTCTATTGCAGCAGCTTTTGCGATTGGAAATACAACCATTAGAGATGCGGTTGAGCTCCGTATCAAAGAGTCAGACCGCTTAAAGGCTATATCTGACGGATTTAAAATACTGGGCGTAAAACATGATAATTTTGATGATGGGATGAAAATATATGGTAATTCAGAGCTAAAAAGCAACTCAGATCCGATTATTATAAACTCTCAACATGATCATAGAATTGCTATGAGTTTTCTGATTGCTGCTCTAAAGTCTAGTCAACCTATTCAGGTAAATCAATGTAAAAATATATTTACATCTTTCCCGAATTTTATAGAGCTCACATCCTCACTGGGGTTCAAAATTGAAAAATAATAGAATTATTACAATTGACGGACCATCTGCATCAGGGAAAGGGCTGCTTGCCAAAGCATTAGCACAAGAATTAGATTTTACTCTCTTGGATAGTGGTTTGCTCTACAGGGCCTATTCATATTGTTTTGATAAGGCAGAGAGTCATTCTATTGCAGCAGAATTCTTTTCTAAACTAGAAATTACAGGTGTGATAGGTGAGATGGAAGTTTATGAGGACAATGTTAATATTACGCAGTTATTAAGAGATGAAGCAGTTGCTCAATCTGCCTCCAAACTCAGTAGCTTACAAGAAACGAGAAATAATTTAATTACCTTCCAACGCAATTTTGCAAAAGATAAAGGGTTAGTTGCTGATGGAAGAGATATGGGTACAGTGGTCTTTCCTGATGCAGCAACTAAAATTTTTTTAATTGCTGACGTAGAAGTTAGAGCACAGAGGCGGTTTTTAGAGTTGCAGAATAATGATCAAGGCGTTAATATGCGCGATCTAATTGATGATATTAGATTACGAGATGAAGCAGACAAGGCAAGAGAGATCTCACCTTTAGTTCCTGCGGTTGACTCCATAGAAGTTAACTCCTCTAATCTAGGGCCTCAAGAAGTATTAGATATAGCATTAACAATTTATAAAGAACAAATTAAGGAAATATAGAAAATATGTCAGAAAGTTTCGCAGCACTATTAGATGAAAGTCTAAGCACCCTTGAAATGCAACCAGGTTCAATCGTTACAGGCGTTGTCCTTGATGTGGACAAGGAATGGGTGACCGTTCATGTTGGACTCAAGTCTGAAGGAGTCATTTCTCTTGATGAGTTTAGAAATAATGATGGAACGGTTGAGATTGAGTCTGGTGATGAAGTTCAAGTTGCACTTGAAGCGGTTGAAGATGGATATGGTGAGACAAGAATTTCTCGTGAGAAAGCTAGAAAAATAGGAACATGGAAGAAGCTGGAAGAAGCTCTCGAAACTGGTGAATTTGTTCAGGGCAAAGTCTTAACAAGAGTTAAAGGTGGCTTTTCTGTAGAAGTAGATGTTGTTAAAGCTTTCTTACCTGGTTCATTAGTAGATATAAGACCTGTAAAAGAAGCTCCAGAACTTGAGAATAGTGTTCAAGAATTTAAGGTAATTAAATTAGACTACAAAAGGAATAATGTTGTTCTCTCTAGGAAAGCAGTTCTAGAAAAAATTAATTCAGCTGAGAAAGTTGAGCTTCTTAAGAATTTAGATGAGGGGCAAATAGTTAAAGGCATTGTTAAAAATCTTACAGACTATGGTGCTTTTGTAGATCTTGGTGGACTAGATGGCTTGTTACATATAACTGATATTTCATGGTCTAGAGTCACCAACCCTGCAGAAGTCTTAAGCATGGGACAAGAAATAGATGTCAAAATCTTAAGTTTCGATAAAGAGAAGTTAAGGGTGTCACTGGGCTTGAAGCAAATCCAAAATGATCCATGGGAGACTATTGAGGGCAAATATTCAGTTGGTGGTATTTATGAGGCTACTGTTTCAAACCTTACTGACTATGGCTGCTTTGCTGAGCTTGAGCAGGGAGTAGAGGGTCTAATACATCTATCTGAGCTAGATTGGACAAATAAGAATATCCATCCTTCTAAAGTAGTCGATTTAGAACAAAAAATTAAAGTTATGGTTTTAGAAATTGATCATGAAAAAAGAAGAATTTCACTTGGACTGAAACAAACCCAACCTAATCCTTGGTCAGAATTTGCAACTCGTTACGGTTTAGGAGACTCAGTTGAAGGCAATATTAAATCTGTAACTGACTTTGGTATTTTCGTAGGTTTAGAAGGTAACATCGATGGTTTAATTCATCTTTCAGATATCACAGAAGATGAGAACCCTGCAGAAGCAATGGAAAATTTTAAAAAGGGTGACAAGTTGTCTTGTATTATTTTTGGGATTGATGCTGAAAGAGAAAGAATCTCACTGAAATTGAGCGCGTAGTTATACTAAACAGTAAGCAAAACATTTTTTTACATATCAGACTAACTGCCCAGGTGGTGGAATTGGTAGACACAAGGGACTTAAAATCCCTCGAAGGCAACTTCGTGCCGGTTCAAGTCCGGCTCTGGGCACCAGCTATTATATAGACCTCCATGATTGAACTTCTTGATCTCAGTAATGATCCTCCATATAAAAAATTTCAAAGTTTATACGAGGAAGCCCTTGGTAAGAAGCAACCAAGTATCGAAGCAATGTCTGTGAGTTCTTATAATAATCTTACAAATGAAGTTGAAGCTCGGTATGTAAACCTTAAATATATTCAGGACAATAGATGGATATTTTTTTCTAACTATTTATCGCCTAAAGCTAACCAGTTTAAATCTCATCAACAAATCTCAATTTTAATTTACTGGGCTGAAATTAATACACAAATTAGAATTATGG
>Ga0209035_10000156_pt1 | contig 27283 bp, 27 predicted proteins | sample MarorgKNORR_S2LV_6_FD_188220 | JGI IMG/M metagenome (GOLD analysis project Ga0209035, IMG submission 188220) | Marine microbial communities from the Southern Atlantic Ocean, analyzing organic carbon cycling - AAIW_A/KNORR_S2/LV (SPAdes) (version 2) | ecosystem: Environmental > Aquatic > Marine... | reverse complement strand
AACACATAAAAAATTCTTACCTCAATGAAATATTCTTTATCTCTACTGATCCTCTTCGCTAATCTGAGCTTTGCTGACTACTCAAAACACCCGCAAGCTGAAGATTTAATTGATGCACTGGTTAGCGAGCATGGTTTTGAAAGAAGCTATGTTATTAAAGTTCTGCAGTCAGCTAAAAAACAAGAAAAGATTCTTGATTCAATATCATCTCCTGCTGAATTTACAAAGACATGGGAGGAATATAAGAAAATATTTATAGAAGAGAAAAGAATTGCAAATGGAAAACTCTTTCTTGCTGAATACAATGATTTATTTAATAGGGTCGAAAATGAGTATGGAGTTCCAAGAGAAATTATTACATCAATCCTTGGTGTAGAAACAAGATACGGAAAGATTAAAGGAAGTTATAAAGTTCTAGATAGCTTAGCAACACTGGGTTTTGATTTTCCTAGACGATCAAAGTTCTTTAAAAGTGAATTGATTCAATTTTTTCAACTCACTCGAGAAAATAACTTAGATATTTATTCAATTCAGGGCTCTTATGCTGGAGCTATGGGCTACGGGCAATTTATCTCATCGAGCTATCGGGCTTATGCAGTGGATTATGATGGGGATGGATATGCTGATCTATTTAATTCTGTTCCAGATGCTGTTGCAAGTATTGCAAATTACTTAAAGATTCATGGGTGGAAGAGAGATGGAAAGGTTGTTCAGCAAGTTCAGATTAATAATGTCAGCAAACTCTACAAACACAATCAAAAAATAGAAAAATTTATACCTTTAAAATTTTCTGAGGGTACAAATGAGTCTTATGTTGTTAAAGATGGAGACTCTTTACTGGAAATAGCCATTGAATATGATATGGGTTTAAAAGAGTTGGTGCTATTAAATAATATTCGTGATCAAAACCTTATTAAGGTTGGTCAGAAAATTGCTTTGAATAAGAGCAAGGATATTTATTTTATTGGCGATGATAATTTTATTGCGATTACGAAATACAATCGAAGTCATTTCTATGCCAAAGCCGTGTATGATTTATCCTTAGAATTTTAGAAAAAATACCTATGAAACAAATAATTTACTTTTTACTGATCTCCCCTTTTTGTATTGATTTGATGGCGCAATCAATAATGCCAGAAGCACCAAAAATTGATTCAACTAGTTATATTTTAATGGAGGCCAATACCAATAAAGTTATTGCAGAATTTAATTCTGATAATCAGATTCCTCCTGCAAGTATGACAAAAATAATGACCGTATATGTAATTGCAGATCAAATTTCATTAACCCCCATTACTCTTGATGATAAGGTATTAATTAGTGAAAAGGCCTGGGCTAAGAACGTTGAGGGCAGTAAAACTTCTATTGAAGCAGGTAAAAAAGTTTCGGTTAAAGATCTCTTATCTGGAATTATTATCCAATCTGGAAATGATGCGTCTATTGCGATGGCTGAATATATCGGTAGTGGGACAGAAGAAGGTTTTGTAGATCTTATGAATAAATACGCATTAAAATTAGGATTAGCTGATACATTATTTGTTGATTCTACAGGTTTAAGCAATAATAATTTCTCTTCAGCAAAAGACTTGGCTAAGTTAACTCAAGCTCTCATTAATGATTTTCCTGATTACTATGAAGAATTTAAAGAAAGATCGTTTACTTTCAACAACCGCAAGCAATTTAATACCAATAAACTTTTGTGGAGAGACGATACTGTTGATGGAGTAAAGACTGGTTATACAGAAGCAGCGGGCTATTGTTTAGTTTCTTCAGCCAAGAGAAATGATATGAGATTAATAGCAGTAGTCACTGGCAGTTCTTCAGATAGCAGGAGGATATCATCATCACAGAACCTCCTCAACTATGGCTTTAGATATTTTGCTACTTCAAAATTAATCATCAAAAATAGCAAAATTAAATCTGCTAAAGTTTGGGGCGGAAAGAGTGATTCAGTTGCATTGGGCTCAGAAGAAGATATCTTCTTAACACTCCCAAGGAGAGATTTTAAAGATTTACTTATAAATTATAAATTTAAAAGTAATATTCAAGCTCCAATTCAAATAGGAGATAACATTGGCACAATGGAATTTGTTTCCAACGATCAAGTTGTTCTTTCATCCCCACTGGTTGCAATTGAGGCAGTTGAAGCCAAAGGATTCTTTGGTAGGCTATGGGCAAGGTTACTATTTTGGATCTCAAGCCTATTTTCGATGAATAATGATTGATAAAACCCCAGCAATTTATCAGGGAAAATTAAGCGATTTAGATGAGGTAAAAATCTCACCATTCTCAAGAGCTTATACTTTTTCTGATAGTATTTATGAAGTCATTCCATATTTCAGAGGCAGACCATTATGCTTTCATCAACATGTGGATCGTTTAAAAATCAGTGCGCAATTAATGGATATGGAAGTTGACTTCGATCTAGTTATCAATGAAATCTCAAAGCTTTCAGAATGCCTTATAAACAAAGATGGTTATGTATATTTTCAAATATCCAGAGGGGTTGATCTGATCCGATCTCATCTCCATCAAGAAGATCTAGTCCCAGAGAGATTTGGATATGTTATGCCTGCAAACCTTTCATCCGCTCCAATCAATGCAAAGCTATGCAAAGATATTAGATGGGAAAAATGTAATATTAAATCAACTTCGCTTCTTGGAAATACTCTTTTGATGAATGAAGCAAAAAAAGAAGGGTGCAAAGAAATTGTAATGCACAAAAATGGTATCTTGACCGAGGCTGGTGCTAGCAACGTTTTCTATCTTAACCATACTGGAGAAGTTAGAACTTCAGCGCTAAATGAAAATATATTACCAGGAATCACCAGAGATATTCTTATCACGGCATTGCAAAAAAGTTCTTTTAAAACAAGGGTAGGGAAATGCTCAGTAGAAGATTTTACGCAATCACCCTGTATTTGGCTAACTAGCTCGACTAAGGGGTTACTTCCACTCAAGAGATTGATTGGGACAGATTACGTTCTAAGTGACAGCAATGAAGACTTCATTGAAATTGAGTCAATTTTTAAATCTGCTATGCAGTTACACCTTGAAGCTTCATAATAATATTCTCAATTTGTTCCCAAATATTAGCTTTTAGCAAACCTTTGTTCATTAAATCTAAGTTCAACATTTCTTCGTTGAGCTCCATAAATGCTGCAGCATTTGTATTCTTTATTAAGCTTAAATATTGACCAGTCTTTGAGGACCATACCCCACTGTTTATTAGAGCAGATTTCTTATTTGGTGCCAAAGTAGATTCTAGACAAGCATTGATAATTTTTGCAAGTATCCAGATCAAGGGAGCAGAATTCTGTCGTTCAGTCTCTTTAAGAAAATTAATAATTGAAATAGCTTTTTGAAAATCCCTATTGATAATTACATCTTCAAGCTCAAAAGCACTCAATCCAGAATGGAAATTAACATGGCGTGCATCTAAATTTGTTAGATTTTCTTCAGTAAGAAATAGAAGTTTTAGTAATTCGACTTCATTTTTTTGCCCCAATAAATTACCCTCATTATTTTGAAATATTGCCCCACCAAATAGAGGTAAGAGATTTTTTGGCAAGAACTCTAGTTGTCGCTTTAACCAAAGTTTCTCTTCCATAGGCTTTAATTTTTTACAGTCAATGATTAATCCATGTTGATCAATATTTTTAATCCAAGCCCCGCTGACAGGTGTTTTCTCAATACTTGATTCAATTATTAGTGCAAGATTAACAGAATGAAATATCGCCTCTCTCTCAAGCAAAGATTTAATTTTGTCAGGAAATTTTCCAGAAATATGTTTAATATGAACAATTAAATTTTCTTGAAAAAGCGATCCCTCAGCATTGCGTGAAATAATTTCTTCAATCTGATCTAACTCATCCTGGTAAATAATAACTTTTTCTATAAAATTATTTTTTTTTAAGGACTCTAAAATTTTTTTTATGGCAGCTTGCTTTAAGATTTCTTCACTTCCGGTTAAGGTAAAATAGCGAGATTGCTTAGAGTCTAAAAAATTAAGAAACTGAACTTTCACTTAAAAAGTACTCCTGTACAAGAGCTTCCAAAAGACTAAATTCCAGCTCATCAATAAGTTGCTTTTGAGCTGATATTTCAGCCTGAGGATTAACCTCATTAGATGGTAGCTGAACTGTAGCAGACACCACCCCACTTCTTTTTCTTTGCTTAATGGTCATTTCAAATTGTAACTCGCCAATAACTTCAATTTGTCTAATTCTCGACCGAGGACCTCCATAGAGGTTTTTTTTCTTAAACCGCAATGAATTTACCAAGAGCGTAGGACCATCTAATTCTAAATTTGTAACAAAATATTTTTTTGACTTCCTCTGAAAGCTAGAAGAAATTTCATTATCAAATTCAATAGAACTAAATTCTGCAATATTGGTTGCAATCAAGCTGTGCTGACATCCCGCAGTGAAGAGGATGGTTAGCAATATAGTGAGATGTTTGAGATTTCTACTTAGCGCCATCAAAAAAATCTTCAAAACCAGATGGGTCGTGCCTTCCAACTACTAAATTTTCTAGCATTCCAAATCCTTTCTCTGAGCCTAGTGTTGCCTTAACAATTTGATGAGTATGAAAGAAAGTATAATCGCCTGGATCAACTTCAGCTAAATCCCAAACTTCATAGCCTGTTTCGCTTTCACCTTTCCAAATTCCATGTCTCCATTCATCATGTTGATAGCCTATTCCCTTGCAAAAGAATATTGGGCCGATTGTTTCTAGCTCTAGATCAAATTTCTCTTTATCTTTAAGCATGCCAGATATTTTTGCTCCAGTAGCCCAGCGCGATCCTTTTTGCCAATTCACAGAGTGATGTAGTGAATGAATTGTCTCAACCTTAATTTTAGATGGTATGGAAGACATATCATCATATAGTGGTAATTTATGACCAGATATTTGAGTAGTGTTACCGTCCCGATCCTCAAATGTACCAAATTGCGTACAGAAATCTTTAAAATGGATTGGAGCCCAGCACCAATATACGCCAGGTTCCTCATTAAGCATTCCTGGAGCTCCTCCTTCCGCTTCACCAACCGGTCTTACTCCCCAAGACCTATCTCTAATTCCATAAATTGCTGAAGGGTTAATTGTGCCTGCTTCAGTCGAGATCTCACCTGTCCATTTACCTAGTTGGGTAAATCTCACTGTATTCATTATTGTTCTAGTACCCTCCATTAAAAGTGATCGAGGTTCCTGGTGCGCAACAGAATTAGCTGAAAATTTAAGATTACAATTTAGTTTATTGTCAGGGTCTTTAAGAGAAAATGTTAGTTCATTCATAGGCTCGTCAATTGTTAAGGTCATTGGACCAACATTTATGGGCACTCTATTTTTATCTAGACGTTGGCTTGCATGAAAAGAATATTGTTTCCCTTCATAAGAGATGCTGAAGTGAGCGTCAATAACATGCCTATTTGGATACAGCCCAATTCCTATTTCAAAAATATATCCATTCTCAGGATCCAATCCATTAAAAAAATATCTGTCATAAAAATTTCTATCTGTTGAGCCAGGAACAGTAATCGGTTCTATTGCTTGATGGATTGGGTAGTCGTCAAAGGGAGTTATGTAGTTCATTTTAAATTACGAAATTAATTAGTTTTTCTTTGATATAGATTACCTTTTTTATTGATGTATTGGCGAGACTTTTTTTAACATTTTTATTTTCCATAGCTATTCCCTGGATTGTTTCTTCAGTTGCTTCAATAGAAATATTTTCCCTGCCTCTAACCTTGCCATTCACCTGAATAATTAGCTGGAAGTTTTCTAGTTTTAAAAAGTCTTCATTCACATTAGGCCAACTAAGCTCAAAATTCTTACCGTCTGAGTGAGAAAATTGTCTCCAAAGATATAAAGAAATATGCGGCGTAATTGGAGAAAGCATCTTTAAGGTAAATTGAATAACCTCATCAAGACAAAATTTTTCACTTTCTGTTGCTGTTTCTTGCTTAAAAGTCTCTGGAACAGCATTAAGCAATTCCATTACCCCAGCAATAGCTGTATTGAATGAGTTTCTTTGACTGAAATCATGTGTCACTTTTTTCAGTGTCTTATGACTTTTTTGCCTTAGAGCTAACTCCGCTTCATTAAAAGATGAAGGCTCAGATTTCTCAAAGATTGATCTACCTTCAGTTAAATTCCACACTTTTCTTAAAAACCTATATGAACCTTCAATGGCTGTATCAGACCACTCAAGTGATTGCTCTGGAGGAGAAGTAAACATCATGTAAAGCCTTACTGTGTCTGCCCCATACTTTTTAATCATTACATCGGGATCAACGCCATTGAGTTTAGATTTGCTCATTTTTGACATCCCATCTTTGATAACCTCTCTTCCATCCTTGGCAATTAAAAGACCATCTTTTTCATTAACTTCATCTTTGTTTATCCAATCTGGGTTAGAGTTTTTATCCAGTGCATAAAATGCATCCGCAAGAACCATACCTTGGGTCAAAAGCTTCTTAAAAGGCTCTGATGACTGTATTAATTTTTGATCTCTAAGCAATAGATTAAAAAACCTTGCATATAGTAAATGCAAGATTGCATGTTCAATTCCCCCAATATAGTGATCAACTGGAAGCCAATGATCTGCTTCAGAATCCAGCATACAATCCTCTGGCTGGGAGGCAAACCTTGCTGCATACCACGAACTTTCAAAAAAAGTATCAAAAGTATCTGTTTCTCTTTTAGCAGACTTTTTGCAATTCGGGCATGTTGTTTTTTGCCACTCCTTAAATCCACTTAAACTTAATCCCTTTGATGTAATATCATTAATTTCAGGAAGTTCCACAGGTAATTCATCTTCAGGCACCGGAACATGCCCACAATCTTCACAATGAATAATAGGAATTGGGCAGCCCCAATAGCGTTGCCTTGAGATCCCCCAATCCCTTAGTCGGTAGTTGGTTTGGATCTCTGCATTACTGCTATCACTTAAGTCACCAGCAATTTTTGTAAAAGCGTCATCTGACGTCATCCCGTCATAAGATAAAGAATTTATTAAAATCCCTTTTTCTTCAATTGCCTGCTCGTCAATATTTGCATTTGTTGGAGTTTGGATAACTTGAACTATAGGAAGATTATATTTTTTAGCAAATTCATAATCTCTTTGATCATGACCTGGAACGCACATAACTGCACCTGACCCGTATTCCATCAAAATAAAATTTGCGATCCAAATAGGCATTAAATCATTGGTTATGGGATGAATAGCTTTTAACCCTGTGTCAATACCTCTTTTTTCTTGTTTAGCAATTGCGGCTTCAGTTTTCTTGGCACCTTTATTTTCTTCGATATACTCTTTAATCTTTGGGTTAGCATCTATTAAATCCATTACCAATGGGTGATCTTCTGCTATTGCGCAATAAGTTGCTCCAAAAAGAGTATCTGGTCTAGTAGTAAACACCTCCAATACATCTTCTTTTTTATCTATAAAGAAATTAAAACTTAAACCTTTGGATTTCCCAATCCAGTTTTTTTGCATTAATTTGACTTGATTTGGCCAGCTATCCAAGGAGTCTAGGCCTTCAAGGAGCTCATCAGCATATGCAGTAATTTTTAGGAAATATTGATCTATTTTCTTTCTTTCTACTTCAGCTCCTGAGCGCCAGCCTTTTCCATCAATCACTTGTTCATTTGCTAGGACTGTTTGATCTACCGGGTCCCAGTTAACTTCCGATTCTTTTCTTTCCACAAGACCAGATTCTAATAGCTTGATAAAAAACCATTGCTCCCATCGAAAGTAATCTGGAGAAGATGTATTAATCTCTCTGCTCCAGTCATAACTTAGACCCAATGCATCTAACTGCACTTTCATGCTTTCTATATTTTCATATGTCCACTTTTTTGGAGAGACATTGTTTTCTATTGCGGCATTCTCTGCAGGCAATCCAAATGCATCCCAGCCCATGGGTTGCAAGACATTGTAACCTTGCATTCTTTTAAAACGAGAAATTACATCCCCAATCGTATAATTTCTTACATGACCCATATGCAGCTTTCCAGAAGGGTATGGAAACATTGATAGGCAGTAAAATTTTTCTTTTTTATTTGATTTAACTGCTTTATAGGCCTGAGAGTCTCTCCATGATTTCTGTATCAATCCCTCAAAGTCTGAAGGGTTATAGTCTTGTCCGCTCATTATTTTAGAAAAACTTCCTCAAGATAATTAATATTATGCTCATTGTTACAAAAGGTTTTGTCTATAAGTATGCGCTGATGAAGAGAGTGATTTGTCTTGACACCATCAACGAAAAATTCATCCAAAGCACTTAGCATTCTTTTTATACATGATTTTCGTGAATTTGCTGTGGTAATAATTTTGGCAAGCAATGAATCGTAATGAGGCGGTACTTTGTATCCAGAATAAATATGAGAATCAAATCTTACGCCAAATCCTCCAGGAGGATGCATTTTGCTTATGATGCCTGGCGAAGGAATAAAAGTCTCAGGATCTTCAGCGTTGATCCTGCATTCGAGCGCATGTCCTCGAAAAATAATTTTATTTTGATCAAGTTTCAAGTTCATACCTAAGGCAATTTTTAATTGAGCTTTAACAATATCAAAACCTGTAATCATTTCTGATACAGGATGCTCTACCTGAATTCGTGTATTCATTTCAATAAAGTAGAGCTGATCGTCCTCATAAAGAAACTCAAGTGTCCCTACTCCAGAATATGAAAGAGTCTTACATAGCTTTAAACAAGCTTTTAAAGTTCGATTTAATGCTTCCTCATTAATATTTTGGGCAGGCGCTTCTTCAATTATTTTTTGATGTCTTCTTTGCATACTGCAATCCCTTGTCCCTAAGTGAATAACTTTTCCCTTTCCATCTGCAACTATTTGAATTTCTATGTGTCTAGGATTTTGAATAAATTTTTCAAAATATAATGTGTCGTTCCCAAAAGCATTTTTTGCTTCTTGTTGAGTTAACTGGATAGAGGAAAGAAGGGTTTCCTCACTATCGACCATCTTCATTCCTCGCCCGCCGCCCCCAGCTGAAGCTTTGATCATTAAGGGATAACCAACTCCTGCAGCAATTTTTTTTACCTCAAATTCATCATTTGGAATACTACCTTTATATCCAGGAACTACTGGAATATCTGATTGCTCTGCCAGATCTTTCGCAGTAATTTTGTCTCCCATTTGCCTAATGACTGATGATGATGGTCCTATAAAAATAAATCCACTGGCTTCACATTTTTCAGCAAAGTTAGCATCTTCTGCTAAGAAACCATACCCAGGATAAATGGCATCTGCTTGAGTAAGTTCTGCTGCTGATAAAATTGCAGGAATATTTAAATAGCTTTCTAGGGGGCTAGCAGGGCCCACACAAACCGTTTCATCAGCTAGTCTTAAATGCTTAAGTTCTTTATCGCCAGTTGAATATATTGCAACGGTTTGTAAATCAAGCTCCTTGCAGGCTCTTAGTGCCCGCAAAGCAATCTCTCCTCGATTGGCTATAAGAACTTTTTGAGGCATTAAGCTATGATAATTATAGATTGATCAAATTCAACAGGCTCACCATCCTTAACGTTAATTGCGGATACAGTTCCCGAGAACTCTGACTTAATTTCATTCATCATCTTCATAGCCTCAACAATACACACAACATCTCCAGCATTCACATGACTACCCACCTCAACAAATGGTGGCTTATCCGGGGCAGGCTTTCGATAGAATGTGCCGACAATTGGAGACTTGATTGATGAGCCTGTATTTTCGATTGAATTTTCATTAGCTTCAGACAAAGTTGAGTGTTCTTTGGGGGGCGTGATGAGTGATTTACCACCTCTAGCTATTCTTACAGATTCTTCTCCTTCCTTGACCTCGATTTCCATCAAGTCTGACTCCTGCAGCATCTCAATTAATTTTTTTATTTTTCTAATATCCATTTTTAATCCTAACTAGTTTTAATAATGTGGTTCAGGGCTAATTCATAGCCTTGGGTTCCTAAGCCACAAATTACTCCACTGGCAATATCTGAAAAATATGATTTGTGTCTAAATTCCTCGCGTGAAAATATATTAGAAATATGAACCTCATAAAAAGGAATTCCAATGCCTAATAATGCGTCCCGTATTGCAATGCTTGTATGAGTTAATGCCCCTGGATTAATAATAATATAGTTAACATTATTCATTGAATCTTGAAGTTTTGAAACAATCTCATGTTCAGCATTACTTTGAAATGTCTCTAACTCTATATCACTTGAGCTAGCCTTTGTTTTCAGCCCTTGATCAATTTCCTCCATCGTTACTGAGCCATAGACTTCAGGCTCTCTAGTTCCAAGAAGATTTAGGTTTGGTCCATGAATTACTAATACTTTCATTTTTATAGATTTTATAGGGTTTTTTATAGAATTTAAACGATTTTAGAGCTTTTTTAGTTTTTTGGGGTAACAGTACTTTCCTTCGGCACAACCTTGATAACCTATTTCTATTATAGCATCATTCAAATTGTAGGCTGGAGAAACACTTTCCATTTGCAAAATATTCTTCAGAACAAGAGACTCACCAAAGAAATCATCCAGCAAAAGGACTTCCTCCGAAACATCAAAAGTATGTTCCAAAATTACATTGTTTACTTTAAGAAAAATTGATTTTTTATAAAGATAATAACCAGGGGCAATATTCCATGAGACATAAATTTTATTGTTAGCCACAAATGAACTTGTGGAAAAGGCCTCATCTACATCTAATATAATGTCTTGGTTAAATTGGCTTCCAGCACTTATGACGCTAGAAAAGAAAATAAATGAGTATAATAAGTTTCGTAAATCAACCATGTTCATAATAGTATAAAAGAGATGTTAGATATTCATTATAAAATTTTTATTACTATTATAGAGATATCTCTTCGAGGCGCATCTTGATTGCTCTATTTTTAAGGCTTTTTTTTGTTATTCCAGTGTGGTTGTTAAAACTTATAACGTTCAGAAAAAAAATTTTAGTAAATGGCCAGATCCTAGATTATCAAACTCAGATCTTTTTGAGTCTACAAAGTTTTGAGTCTGTAGACCTAGGCTCTTTTGAAACGGCAGCAGAGGTTAGAGAGGTAATAGAAAAATCGCGGGGAGGTTTACCAATTAATGCAAAGCCAATTTCCAAGGTTACTATAAAAGATCATGCAATTGATGGGAATGGCTTTAGTTTAGACATTCGAGAGTATGTTCCAGATATTTTATTGCATTCCTCTCCAATTTTATATTTTCATGGAGGAGGCTATGTTCTTGGTAGCATTGAGACGCATGATCCTTGGCTAAAGTTTTTTTCATCTCATATGCAATCAAATATTTTTTCACTTGAATATAGATTGGCTCCTGAAAATAAATTTCCGGCTGCTGTAAAGGATGCGAACCAAGCCTTAGAATGGATTGCAAAAAAAAATGATATTTCAATCTCCTCTATTAGTATTTGTGGCGATAGTGCGGGTGCTCATTTAGCAGCCTCTCTTTCTATGTATAGAGTAATGAAGAATTTAGAGTTACCTCACTCTCAATGCTTAATCTATCCAATGACTGATCCATCTTGCACTTCAGAATCACAACAAGCTTTTCAAATGGGTTATGGTCTGACGAAAGATGCAATGATGTGGTTTTGGGACCAGCTTCTCAGTTCCAAAGAAGATCTTTCTGATCCTCGATTTAACCTGCTGCGCAATAATGATATACACCCTCTTCCAAAAACGATAATAGTCACAGCTGGCTTCGACCCTTTATGCGATGAAGGAGAGGAGTATGCAAGAAAGTTATTTGAAGCAGGGAATGACGTTCAGCAGATACATTATCCCCATCTTGTTCATGGTTTTGTTAATATGACTTCCTTAAAGTCTGCAAAGAATGCTGCATTAGACATCATCAAAACTTATAGGACCTATTTTTAATCGTGAATCCACTGCTTAAAATTTCTAATTTATCTATTCAGTTTCGTGTAAGGAAATCTGAATTTGCCGCTGTCAAAAATCTTAATCTTTCCATTGAAGAGAATCAGATTGCTGGGTTAGTTGGGGAATCAGGCTCTGGGAAATCAGTTACAGCTATGTCAATCATGAGATTGTTGCCTGAGCCAAAAGCTCAATATAGTTCAGAATCTTCTATTTTATTTTCTGGAGAGGAAGTTTTAAAAGCCTCATCTAAAACTCTCAGAAAAATAAGAGGAAATGAAATTTCAATGATATTTCAAGAGCCAATGACTTCTCTTAATCCTTATCATAGAGTAGGTGACCAGATTGTAGAATCTATTCAATTGCACAAAGTGCAGTCAAAAAAATCAGCTATTTTAGAGGCAAAAACTCTCATGAAATTAGTGGAGATTGCAGAGGTTGATCGAAGATTTTCTTCATACCCCCATGAATTATCTGGAGGCCAGCGTCAGAGAATTATGATTGCCATGGCATTAGCCAATAAACCAAAACTATTAATTGCAGATGAGCCAACAACTGCCTTAGATGTAACTATTCAAGCGCAAATCTTAGACTTAATGACTAAGTTAAAGGATGAAGTTGGAATGTCCATTCTATTTATTACCCATGATCTTGGTTTGATTGAAAAATTTTCTGAGACCATCACAGTTATGCAAGAAGGTAGAGTGGTGGAGCAAGGCATTACAAAAGAGATTTTTGCTAATCCTCAACACGCCTATACTCAAAAATTAATTAATGCAGAGCCTTCAGCCAAAAAAGAGCTTTTAGTGTCTGAAAAACCATTGATTTCAGTAATCAATCTGGATGTTTTTTATCCGTTGCCTAAAAAGACTTTTTTAAAGAAAGGGTTTTTTCACGCTGTTAAAGATGTTAGTTTTTCAATTCCTAAAAATTCAACGATTGGTTTAGTTGGAGAATCAGGATCTGGTAAATCTACCCTTGGAAAGGCGCTAGCTGGCTTAATTGCTTATCGTGGTTCAGTTTCATACCAAGGAAATGATATTGGCAATTTAACCTCTAAGGAATCAAAATTTTTAAAGAAAGATATTCAAATTATATTTCAAGATCCATATGGCTCTTTATCTCCCCGCATGACCATTGGTGAGATAGTGGGAGAGGGTTTGGATGTGCATTTTTCGCTTAACCAGAAAGATAAAGAAGAGCGAATTGCTGATTGTTTAAATGCTGTTGAAATTAACCCCGATCATAGATTTAAATATCCTCATGAGTTCTCTGGCGGGCAACGACAAAGGGTCGCTATTGCAAGATCATTAATTTTAAATCCAGCTTTTATGATATTGGATGAGCCAACCTCAGCTCTTGATCGATCTATTCAAATACAAGTTATTGAGTTGCTTAAAAACTTGCAGGAAAAATTCCAGTTGACCTATCTCTTTATTAGCCATGATCTAAAAGTCGTTAGATCAATGTCTGATTATATTTTTGTTATGCAAAATGGAGTCATTATTGAATCTGGTCCAGCGACCAAAGTTTTCTCTCAGCCTGAAGAGGATTATACTGACAAGTTGTTAAATGCAGCTTTAAAATATTCTACAGTTTAATTATGTCTAATCGAAAATATTCTAAAAATTTAGTTGATGGTCCTCATCAGGCTGCATCACGCTCAATGCTTAGAGGTGTGGGTTTTGAATCTGCTGATTTCACTAAACCCTTGGTTGGCATTGCTTCTACTTGGTCAAAAGTAACACCATGCAATATGCATATTAATGATTTAGCTGATGTCGTAGAGAGCTCTATTGATGCGTCAGGTTGCAAAGGCGTCTTGTTTAATACAATTACTGTATCTGATGGTATTTCTATGGGAACCCAAGGAATGAAATATTCTTTAGTTTCACGAGAGGTTATAGCAGATTCCATTGAGACCGTTGTTGGATGTCTAGGATATGACGGCGTGGTTGCCCTTGGGGGATGTGATAAGAATATGCCAGGAGCCCTAATTGCTTTAGCAAGGCTAAATAGGCCTTCAATTTTTATTTATGGTGGCTCTATTAGACCTAGTCCAATCAACACAGATTATGTGACCGTATGTGAGAAAGTTGGGGAGTATGCAAAAGGGGATATATCTGAAGAAGACTTAATAGCAATAGAAAAAGTTTCCGTTCAAGGTCCAGGCTCTTGTGGCGGAATGTACACAGCAAATACTATGGCATCAGGGATTGAAGCACTAGGGATGAGCTTGCCTGGAAGTAGCAGTCAAGATGCAGTTTCACAAGAAAAGAAACTAGACTGTCAAAAAGCAGGCAGCGCAATTAAAAACCTCTTAGATTTAGATCTTAAGCCTAGTGATATCATGACAAAACGAGCTTTTGAAAATTCCATTGCTGTCATTATTGCTCTAGGAGGCTCAACCAATGCAGTCTTGCATTTGCTTGCAATGGCTCATTCTATTGGAGTAGAGCTTGATCTTTCAGATTTCACCAGAGTTGGAAAAACAGTTCCTGTCTTGGCTGATATTAAACCATTTGGGGGTCACTTTATGTCTGAACTGAATGCTATAGGAGGAATCGCTCCTATGATGAAATCTATGCTTGAGAGCAATCTGCTTCATGGCGAATGTTTAACAGTTACTGGAAAGACTTTAGAAGAAAATTTAGCGGAGATAGATCACTATCCTAGCAGTCAAAAAATTATTTTATCGCCATCAAAACCAATCAAAAAATCAAGCCATTTAAGAATGCTCTATGGAAACTTAGCTCCAGAAGGTGCAGTTGCAAAGATTACTGGCAAAGAAGGTACTTTGTTTACTGGAAGAGCGAGGGTATTTAATTCTGAAGAAGAGGGTATGGAGGCTATTCTTTCAAAATCTGTTAAACCTGGAGATGTTGTAGTGATAAGGTATGAAGGTCCTCAGGGCGGCCCGGGGATGAGAGAGATGCTTAAGCCCACTTCAGCGATCATGGGACAAGGTCTTGGAGATAAGGTTGCTTTTATAACGGATGGAAGATTTTCAGGGGGAACGCATGGTTTTGTTGTTGGGCATATTAGCCCTGAAGCTGAGCTAGGTGGCCCAATTGCTTTAATTGAAGATGGTGATGAAATTACCATTGATGCTAATAACGATATATTAAGCTTGAATATTTCTGACAAGGAGATGGAGCAAAGACGCATGAGCTGGAAAAATCCAAATTCGTCCCCAACAAGTGGAGTACTGGCAAAATACAAACGGACAGTTCAATCTGCTTCCAAGGGTGCAATCACAGATTAAAATGGTTAATAGAACCTTTCCTTCAACACGTCTTCGGCGATCTCGCTCTAAGAGTTTTTTGCGAGACTTAGTTGCTGAAAATAGATTATCAACCGATGATCTTATCCAGCCTCTTTTTATTGCTGATCAAAAAGATCTACAAATAGCCATTCCTTCGATGCCAGGAGTCTATAGGCACAATCTAGATTCTTTATATGCCGAAGTTGAATCATTAATGAACCTAGGTATTAAATCTATTGCTGTATTTCCTTCTATAGACCCAGAGAGAAAGAATGCAGATGGATCGCATGCCTTTGCAGAAGATAATATTGTTTGCGCTGCCCTAAAAGAGCTCTCTATTAAATTCCCTGAAATGATTAAGATTGCTGATGTTGCGTTAGACCCATATACAGATCATGGTCATGACGGTCTGTTGATTGATGGAAAGATACATAATGATAAGACTTTAGATTTACTATCAAGGCAGGCTCTTATTCTTGCAAATGCTGGAGCAGATATCATTGCGCCATCAGACATGATGGATGGCCGAGTAAAAATTATTCGAGACATATTAGAATCCAATAATCTGGTTGATACTATTATTTTGTCATATGCTGCAAAATATGCATCTAGTTTTTATGGCCCTTTTAGAGATGCTGTAGGATCAGCATCCAGCCTTGGCAAAGGCTCTAAACAAACCTATCAGATGAATTATTCTAATCTTGAAGAAGCAATGCATGAAGTTGCAATGGATATTGAAGAGGGTGCTGACATCGTGATGGTAAAACCTGGAATGGCTTACCTGGATGTTGTGCATGCCGTTAAGACTAAATTTCAAGTCCCTACTTTTGTTTATCAAGTCAGTGGAGAGTACTCAATGTTAAAACTTAGTATTGAGAAAGGGTGGCTAGATAAAAATGTTATGTTAGAATCAGTAGTGTGCTGCAAAAGAGCTGGCGCAGATGCCATTCTTACATACGCAGCAAAGCAAATAGCCTCGGAGTTAAGTTCATGAGTGACAATGTCAAAGAAATTACAGCAGTAAATTTTAACCAAGAAGTGATTGAATCAGATATTCCTGTTTTAGTAGATTTTTGGGCAGAATGGTGTGGTCCATGCAAACAACTTGCACCAACAGTTTCAGAAGTAGCTGATACGGTAGTTGGGTCAGTTAAGGTTTGCAAGATGGATGTTGATAGTAATCAAGAAATTGCTGTTCAGTATGGAGTTCGCTCTATCCCAACCCTTCTAATTTTTAAAAATGGTGAAGTGTCAGCTACCCAAATCGGCGCTATCAGTAAACAACAATTGGAGGATTTTATAGAATCAGAAGCTTGAAACTTTGCATCTTGTGAGAAAACACATTATCATTTTCTCATCATAGCCCTTGGGCTACCAATCAAAACAAAATTCTTTTTATCCCACCCAACATATAAACAGGCATTAATTTATGAACCTAACCGAAATGAAAATAAAACCAATCAATGAATTGGTCGAAGTAGCAGAAAGTCTTGGCATCGAGGATGTCGGCAGGCTCAAAAAACAAGAAATTATTTTTAGAATTTTTAAAAAGCAAGCTAAAGATGGTGTTGATATATATGGTGGAGGGGTTTTAGAAATATTGAATGATGGGTTTGGTTTCTTGAGATCTCCAGAGGGCTCTTATTGTTCTGGTCCCGATGATATTTATGTTTCTCCTAGTCAGGTTAGAAAATTTAGCCTTAGGAAGGGCGATGAGATTGATGGAAAGATTCGACCTCCAAAAGATGGAGAGCGATACTTTGCTCTTGTCTATGTAGATACGATCAACAAAGAAGCACCTGAGAAAACCAAGAAAAAGATTTTATTTGAAAATCTCACCCCTTTATTCCCAACCTCACGTCTGACACTTGAGCAAGGCACTGGTTCAGTGGAAGATCTTTCTTCTAGGATCATTGATTTAGCCTCTCCAATTGGCAAAGGTCAAAGAGGCTTGATTGTTTCTCCTCCAAAAGCTGGTAAAACCCTAATGCTTCAAAGTATCGCTCATTCAATTACTAAAAATAACCCTGAGGTTGAATTAATAGTTCTTTTGATTGATGAGCGTCCAGAGGAAGTCACTGATATGACTAGGACCGTAAGAGGAGAGGTCGTTGCAAGTACTTTTGATGAGCCTCCAACAAGACATGTTCAAGTTGCAGACATGGTAATTGAAAAAGCTAAACGTCTTGTTGAGCATAAAAAAGATGTTGTCATTTTATTAGATTCGATTACTCGTCTCGGTAGAGCTTATAATTCTGTTCAACCAGCCTCTGGAAAAATTCTATCTGGTGGAGTTGATTCTAATGCCTTAGAAAGACCAAAAAGATTTTTTGGTGCTGCTAGAAATCTAGAGGAAGGTGGCAGTTTAACCATTATTGCTACCGCGCTAGTGGACACTGGTTCTAAGATGGACGAAGTCATTTATGAGGAATTCAAGGGCACTGGTAATATGGAAATTCATCTTGAAAGAAAAATTGCTGAAAAGCGGATTTATCCAGCAATCAACATTAGACGATCAGGCACCAGAAGAGAAGACCTACTTACCAGCCCAGAAGAGCTACAACGAATGTTTATTCTAAGAAAAATTCTTGATGATATGGAAGACTCTCAAGCAATAGAATTCTTGATTGAGAGACTTAAGTCATCTAAAACAAATGAAGAATTCTTCAGTGCTATGAAAAGCGGCAATGGTAACGGAAAGAAAAAATAATTAGGTACTAGCGAATTTTATAGCAGCCTCAGTCATTTCCTTGTCATGAGGGCTTTTAGCAACCACACAACCTGTTACTCCATGGGCCAACGCAGTTTCTTGAATTCTTGGGGATGAAACAATTAAATTGAGCTTTCCTAAATCAGCCGCTTGAGTATTTCTCACAAGCACTTCTAAAGTTTGTATGTTGTATACCAAAAAAATAGCTCTTTCGTTTCCAGTAATGCGATTTAACCCAAGGCTCTCTTCATCCTCAACCCTGTAACAGGAAAACGTATCCAGTTGAATCTTAGTGTGTAGACTTAGCTGGGGTTTCTTTTCACCACAAAATATTAAACATTTCTTATATTTACTTTGGTTTATTAATACAGCAAGACCTGCAGAGTTAAAATCTTGAGGAACATCAGAGACTAAACCATGTTCATTCAAAACCCTCTGTGTTGCTAGGCCAATTGCCATGATTGAGAGATTTAAATTTTTTGACATCTGCTCTTGAAGATATGGAGCGCCAAATTTTGCAGCAGATTGACTCGTAAAAATAATGACATCATAAGAATTAAGTTGCTTAAGTTTTGAAAGCGCTTGAGCTGAGGGCGGGATACTTAAAATCTTAGTTAATGGCTGATGTATGAACTTTACCCCAGAGTGAGCTAACAACTCATTTGTTTTATTGGCTAGGATTGATGGCCGCGTGTTAACAATCATTTAAGTTTGAATTAGCTCTCTTGCACCGTTTGCTAGAAGCTCTATTTTAAATTGAGATAAAGCATCTAGCTCTTGTTCCGGTGAGAATATCGCTGCTTTTTCTATGGTAGAGGAGCCATTTTTATTTGAGACCCTAACTTGCAAATGCAGTTTCTGACCTTGAATAGTTACAAGAGCAGAAATTGGTGACAGACATGTGCCTCCTAAGGCTGCAACAATTTCTCGCTCAATTTTTGTTGCCGTGAATGTCTGCTGGCAATTAATCTTCTTCAATATCTCTAATAAGCCTGATTGAATTTGAGTATTGCAAATCTCTATGCCTATGGCTCCTTGGGCAGCAGCTGGCAACATTTGATTTTGTGAAAAAATATGAACGTTGGGGTAATCAATCTTCAGTCTATTTAAAGCTGCCTTTGCTATTATGAGCCCATCAAGGTTCTCACTAGTAATTTTACTGATTCTGGTTTGTATATTACCTCTTATAGGAACAATTTCTAGATCTGGATGCATTGCTAGCATTTGTGATTTCCGTCTGGGACCTGAGGTTCCAATTCTGGAATTTTTCCCAAGACCATCAAGCTTAATTCCATCTTTTAGCAGGATTGCATCAGATGTTTCTTCTCGAGATAGAGTCGCTGCAATAGAAAATTTAGGATCGAGCAGAGCCGGCACATCTTTCAGGCTATGAACTGCAATGTCAGCATCATGATTGGAGAGAGCAGTTTCTAGTTTAGAGACAAACAATCCTTTGCCACCAATAAGATGCAAAGGAGTTTCGGTTAAATCTCCCTCTGATTCTATCGGGACAATTTCACATATGCAGTTAGGCTCAGCTAATTCAAGTAAACTTATAGCCTGATTGGTTTGAAGCAATGCCAAAGGAGAAGTTCTTGTTGCTATCCTAATTTTCATTGTAAAATCATGAGCCTAACGTCCCCAATCGTTTTATCTTTCAGCACTAGTTGCTTTTTACTGAGCATAATTTCTGTTCGCTTATCCGTTTCTAAATAAATCTTTCCATCAGTAGCTAGAAGATTTTGGGCTCTAATTGCACTAAGTAAACTCTCGTAGTTTACTTGGTCAAAAGGCGGGTCTAAAAAAATAATATCAAATTTACGCTTGTTTGTTTGCATCCATTTTAGCGCTGCACTACAGGCAACCTCACTTTTACTTTGATATTCAAGATGATCAATATTTTTAAGAATATTTTTAAATAAACTTTTATCCTTCTCAACGAAGGTAACATGCGATGCGCCTCTAGAGAGAGCCTCAAAACCTAATCCTCCAGTGCCTGAAAATAAATCTAAACAAGCTTTATTTTGTATTTCAAACTGCAACCAACTAAACAGAGTCTCCTTTGCTCTATCAGAGGTAGGTCTTAGGCTTGGAGAAGCTTTAAAAACTATTCGATAGCTCTTGTTTCTGCCTCCAATTATTCTTATGCTTGTTGTATTCAATCTAGTAAATTTTTTACAGAGTATAAATTATAACGCCAATGCCAAAAGAACAATTTTTAAATGCTATGAGATTTTTAGCATCATCTGTAAGCGTCGTTGCAGCCAAAGATTCTAATGGCAAACTTTACGCCATGACCGCTTCATCTGTGACTTCATTGACGGTCGAGCCACCAGCCATACTTGTATGTGTTAATAAAGGTGCAAGCATTCACGATGTCCTAACACCTGGCAGTGATCTTTGCATTAATATTTTGAGCAAGGATCAGCAAGATATTTCAAATCTTTGTAGCTCCAAAGACTCTGAATCTCAAAGGTTTACTAATGACCATTGGAATACAGAAGAGACACCATTTTTGAAAGATGCCCAGTCCAATATTTTCAGCCAAGTGGATGAAGTAATTGGTTATAACTCCCATTCAATTATTATTGCAAAAGTACTGCATGCTCAAAGTGCAGATTCATTTGATGGCTTAATTTATGCAGATGGAGGATATTTAGCTTGATCCGATTATTATTGTCACTCTCACTGTTTTTTGCTAATGGATTAATTGCTCTTGAATTAAGCAAAGGCTCTGCAGCAGCAGCAGTGTATTTTATTACCCCGGCAAATGACGATATTATTTCAGGCGAAGTTATTGTCAAATTTGGCCTTCAAAATTTTGGAGTTTCTCCAGCAGGATTAAATGTTAATGGAACAGGCCACCACCATTTAGTTATTGATGATGATTTGCCCAACATGGATCAGCCAATTCCAGCAGATAAAAATCATATTCATTTTGGAAAAGGTCAAACGGAAGTCAAGTTAGAGCTTGAGCCTGGTCTTCATACTTTGCAACTTCTGCTTGGAGATTATCGGCATATTCCGCATAACCCACCGATATACTCAAACAAAATTAAGATTGTTGTTAAATAGATTTCTTAGGATTCAAGTGCTGAAATTAAAAAACTTCTAATATCGTTTCTAACTAAACCCATGGCATTGCCAGCTTTTGTGTCAATTGATGAATCTGCATCAAGATTCTCATTTCTTAGCAAGCCAACCAAGCCATGCACCAGCGCCCAATGATGAATACATTTTAGGTCTAAGTCTTTTTCTGATATGCCAGGATATAATTCAGCCAATATATGAACTAATTCCTCAAAAGTACCCTTGGCACTATTTAATAATTCTGGGAATTCATTTTTATCAATTACTGGACTGTGCATTAAATCATAGGTATTTCTTTTTGATAGCCCAAACTCAATATAGGCTTGCGCCATTTCTAAAAACCTATCTCTTGTGGACAATGCTTTTTTCGCGGTAGAAGCATTATGTAAAATTTCTTTTAATTCTGTAAATCCACGTGTAGATACTTCAGCCAATAAAGATTCTTTGGTTTTAAAATGTCTGTAGGGAGCGGTTTGGGATACCTTAGCCTCCTTTGCAATCGATCTAAGGCTCATACGATCATGTCCATTTGCCTCGCAAATAATGCAAGCGCTGGATATCAGCTCTTCTTTTAGGTTTCCATGATGATATTTCATTTTTTATTCATTCTATGTTGACAGTGTTAACATGATTATGTATGTTGACACTGATAACATTAGATAATTTTCCTGCTTTAGTCAAACTCATGAAAAAAATAATATTTACCATAGCTCTGTCTATATATCTGCCTTTATTATCAGGAGAGGGCTCATCGCTCGAGATCATGACTATTGAGATGCAAGAATCTTATAAATCTACACAAAGATTTCCAGGCAAGATATTGCCCTTGAACTATTCAAAGTTGTCTTTTGAGATACCCGGAAAGATATCTCAAGTTATGGTTGATATTGGTGATGCTGTAGAGAATAACCAAATTCTTGCCTTTCTAGATCCTTCAGAAATGCAGGCAAATTTAAATCAAGCTTTGGCTAGATATGATTTAGCTTCACAAGCATTAATCAGATTTCAAGACCTTAAAGAGAAAGGCTTTATTTCTAATCAAGAGTTAGATAGAGCTAACTCAGAATTTTTAGTCGCTAAGGCGCAAGCAGATCTTTACAGAGTGAAATTAGAGCAAACGAAAATACGTGCTCCTTTTTCTGGGTTCATTCAAAATAGGTTTCTAGATTCAGGCACGGTGATAAGTCCTGGCATTCCAATCATAGAGATTATCGACTCTACAAGTGTCGAGGCTCATGTATCTATTCCTGCTAGTGTCATTGAGAGTTTAGATGTAGGTACTCAATATAACTTTTCCATTAATAACAAAATATTTCCTGCGACTTTAAAACGTTTTTCACAAATGAGTAATCAGGGTTCTAATAATAGACTGTGTATTTTTGAATTTAAGAAATTTATCAATCCAGGATCTATTTCCTACCTAGAACTTCAGCAGACTACAATTAAAAAGGGTGCCTGGGTTCCATTGAAATCTTTATCTCAAGGAACTCAAGGTCTGTGGAATTTATATACAGTCACTCAAGATATAAGTGGTCAATATCTAGTGTCAAAGCAGATAGTTGAAATTATTCATATCGAAGGAGCTGCTGCATTTATTAACGGAACTATTTCAACTGGAGATATGGTTGCAGCGGGTGGAGCCTCAAAGGTAATTGAGAGCGAAATTCTAAGAGTGCAATAAGGCTATGCTGCTTTTAAAAATTCTATTTGATAGACCAAGGATTTTTGCTCTCTTATTGGTATTTATTTTCTTATCAGGGATATTTTCTTTAAATACCGTCTCTAGGCAAGAGAATCCCGAGCTTGCTGAACGCTGGGCAGTTATTCAAACTGTTTATCCTGGAGCCTCACCCGCAAGAATAGAATCTCAAGTTTTGGAGCCAATGGAGGCAAAGCTTCGGGAGCTATATGAGCTAAAGGACATTATCTCTTTCTCCCAGCAAGGGTTTGGAACCACCGTCATGGAGATTAAATCTGAAGTACCTCCAGGCCCATTAATTGATCAAGTTTGGTCAGACGTGCAAAGCAAAATAGATCAATCTAGCTTTTTGCTTCCAGCTGCAGTAAAGCCACAATTACTAAGAACTGCTGGGCCGCCCACTACTTTGCTCTTCGCATTAACCTGGAATGGAGAGGGTGAAACTCCTTTGATATTATTGTCCAGAGTGGCTGATGATCTGCGTCAAACTCTTGCATACCAGGGAGGCTCTGATAAAAGTTATGTTTTTGGGGCGGCAGATGAGGAAGTATTGGTTGAAATAGATAATGCCAAGCTCTCTGCTTTGGGGTTGAGCTTTCAAGAGGTTGGAAGAGTGCTGTCATCGCTCGATGCAAGCCAGCCCATTGGTCAGATATCTCAAGGTGGGCAAGAAGTATTAATTAAAACTAAAGATAATTTAACCAGTTTAAACCAAGTCTCGAATTTACCTATTAAGGTAATCAATGAGTTTGAAATTATCCGCCTCGGAGATATTGCCACTGTGTCCAAGAATCCTAGAAATCCTCCAGAGGAGTTAACTTTATTTAATGGAAAAAAAGCAGTTTTAGTTGATATAAGAGGAGCTTTTAGTCAAAGAGTAGATTTATATGCAGATGAAATTGAAGAAACTGTTAATCAATTTAAATCTCAATTGCCTCCAGAAATAAAAATAGAAAAAATTTATGATGAATCTTATTACTTCAATCAAAAATTTAATAATTTATATTCCAGCATTCTCTTCGCAACCTTTATTGTTATTGGAATTAGTTACTTTCTATTAGGTTTTAAGTCTGCGCTGATTGTAGGATCTGTTATACCCTTAACAATATTTTCAGTCTTGTTGGGATGCAAGTTATTAGGATTGCCCTTGCATCAAACATCCATGACAGGAATTATTATTGCGCTAGGCTTGCTAATAGACAATGCAATTATTGTCGTTGAAGATTTTAAGTATCGGCGTCGCTTAGGCCATTCATTGCAAGAGGCCTCATTTGAAAGCTTTCACCATCTTTGGGTGCCGCTTGCCGCAGCAACTGCAACAACTGCCTTAGCATTTTTTCCAATTGCAGCCGGGTCAGGCCCAAGCTCTGAATTTGTTGGAGGCATGGCAAAGACCGTTATCTTATCTATTACATCCTCCCTTTTTCTTGCTCTATTTGTTGTTCCAGTTCTGCTTAATTACATGGAAAAAATCAAGCTCTTCAAAAAAGATATTTACTCAGGAACTGGCTACTCTAATAAAAAACTATTAAAGCGATACAGAGAACTTTTAATTTGGTCATATGCCTTTCCCAAAAGAGCCATCATGATTTCCATGGCCTTGCCTTTACTAGGGTTTCTAATGTTCCCGTTCTTAAAAGCAGATTTCTTTCCCGAATTAGACAGAAATATGTTCAAAGTTTTTATTGAACTGCCCCAAAATTCAAACACCAGAACAACTGAGCAGAGAGTTTTAGAAATTAGAGAATCTATTGCTCAAACAGGACTTGGTCAAGATGACATTTGGTTTGTGGGCAGAAGATTGCCCAGAATTTTATATAACGTTATCGGAGGTGACTCTGGTTTAGGTAGCAATAATATAGCTCAAGGTGTTTATTTTGCTTCCTCTTACAAGGAGATGATGGCTGCTCTGCCTGCGCTTGCAAAAAGGATAACAGGAGAAAATCCTGACTTAAAAATTGTTATTGATAAATTTTCATCCGGACCTCCAGTAGACTCAGCTGTTGAGTTTAGTATCGATGGGCCGGATCTCACAGTTCTTAGGGCTCTAGGCAAGAAACTTGAGTTAATTATTAGAGAAGCGCCCGACGTATATTTAACAATAAGTGAACTTTCGCAAAGCTCTAAGAATCTTGAATTTAAATTTGATGAATCTTCTCTCATACTTAACTCTATTCCTGGTGAATTTTTCCTCAATGAATTAGCAATCGCTAGTGAGGGTTTTGTTATTGGCAATATGTTAGATGGAAATAAAGAGGTCCCAATTAAAATAAAAGGTACTTCTGAAGACTTAATCGAATCAACACAGTATTTATCGATGCCAGCTAATGATGGTTTTGATTACACATCAAGTTATGGTGATTTTGAAGTAACCAATCAAGCAAACTTTATTTCGCGAGATGCAGGCAAAAGGCAGAACACAGTATCTGCTTGGATTTGGCCTAAATTACTGCCGTCTGATACAGAAACTTTTCTGAAAGAAAAAATAAAAGTTTTTGAGTCAGAGCTGCCGCCTGGTTATATTCTTGAGCAAGGAGGAGAGGCAGATGCTAGAGCTGAATCGCAATCAAATATTTTTTCTTCAGTAATTCTGTTCTTTGTTCTTATTGTTATAGCGCTGGTCTCGGCGTTAAATTCTTTTAAGCAGGCAGGCTTAATCCTGAGTGTTGCTATTTGGTGTACCGGTCTAGCATTTTTGGGTTTGACTCTTGGGCAGGCAAATTTTGGATTTATTGGTTTGGTTGGAGCCATTGGCCTAACCGGATTATCAATCAATGATTCTATCGTGGTCCTTTCTCATATAAAGGAAGCCAATGCCAATTCACCATTAGACAAAGAGAGCTTGGTAGAAGTTGTCATTCGCTCAACCCGTCACGTTGTAACTACATCAGCAACAACAATCGGTGGATTTCTTCCGTTGCTCTTAACCAGTATATTTTTTAAACCTTTGGCGTGGGCAATGGCCGGTGGAATTATTGGCTCTGCCATCATTGCATTATTTTATATCCCTGCCTGTTATGCTATTTCTAAAAAGTTATAAAATTTAGTTCTTAGAAGAGAGGAAGTTAATGAAGTTATATATGGTGCATGTAGGATTTTATGATGTTGAGGTGGGAGAGGGGATATACGAATCTCACATGAATTTTTTTATTGCTGCGAGCAATGCAAAATCTGCGAAGAAAAAAACTTTTAATTTGGAGCAATTCAAGAATAAAAAAATGCACATAGATGGAATTAAAGAGATTTCTGATGTGGAAGGTTATAAAGTGATTTTAGAAAAAAGCTCTAATAAAAATAAATCCAAGGTATATTCTTACAACGAATCAAAAAAATTATAGCTATCAGATAGCCAGAGCTTGGGGGTAAGGATGAGAAGAATAATCACAGGTCATAACAAATTCGGTAAATCAATTATTACCATTGATGGTCCACCAGCTTGCTCCATCGGCGAGGATGTGGGGGGTTTGTTTGAGATTTGGAATACTGATGGCAAATCAATAGACACAACAGATGAAATTGATAGAGCAGATTCAGAGATCCTATTATCACCTCCTGACGACGGCACTAAATTTAGATATTTTCAAATCAACCCAACCCCAGCGGGAATTCCGATAGAAGCTCTTCAGGATTTAGCAGCGCAAGCCTTTGCAAGCATTGGGGCAGCACATCACAGGGTTGACACCTCGAAGCATCCCGCAATGCACAAGACCAATACCATTGATTACATTATTTTACTTAAAGGAGATGTAACACTTTTGCTTGATGAAGATGAGGTTAGGCTTAAGCCTCATGATGTAGTTGTTCAAAGAGGAACCAACCATGCTTGGGTAAATAATGGTCAAGACCCTGCCTTGTTGATTGCAGTTTTAATTGATAGTGAATTAAGGTAATCCTCTTTCAGGATTGATCATGAGGTCAATAAGACGTTTTAATCTTTTTTAAGAAATTTCAAGATCCAATCTGTGACCTTAGCATTCTCAGTTTTTTCTTTGAGAGAATCGGATGCCTTCAAATATCTATCTTCTCCCAATATACTCCTTCGCATTTCAAGTAAGTCCTTTGCATAAGCTACATCAAACTCAACGTGTCCCTGAAAGCTTAAAATATGATCCTCAATTGTCAACATAGCAACAGGGCAATTTTTGCAACTTGCCAGCAAAATACTTTCCCGAGGTATCTTTAACACTTGATCTTGATGATTATAAATAAGATTGAATTCTTGCTGAGCACTTCCAAATAAAACAGTATTTTTTTTTAAGATCGCTCCATGAACTCCAACGTGCCACCCACCATTAGATCTCTCAACTTTTCCGCCAAGAGCTTCAGCGATGAGTTGATGGCCAAAGCATATACCAATTAATTTCTTTTGATGTTGATGAAGAGAACGAACAAAGATTTTGAGCTCATTGACCCAAGGTATATCATCAAAGGCGCTAACTTTACTTCCAGTAATTAAATAAGCGTCACACTCATCTAGGGCAGTGGGATAATCTCCAGATTGCACTTCATAGCTATGAATTTGAAGATTTGGATCAGCCTGCAAGAGCACATTTCTAAACATCGCTGGATATTGTCCATACTTTGTGTCAAATTCAGTCTTAAGAGTATCTGTATTTAAAAT
>Ga0209035_10000155_pt1 | contig 27305 bp, 22 predicted proteins | sample MarorgKNORR_S2LV_6_FD_188220 | JGI IMG/M metagenome (GOLD analysis project Ga0209035, IMG submission 188220) | Marine microbial communities from the Southern Atlantic Ocean, analyzing organic carbon cycling - AAIW_A/KNORR_S2/LV (SPAdes) (version 2) | ecosystem: Environmental > Aquatic > Marine... | reverse complement strand
CTTTTGCCCTGCCTTTTTAGTCCAATACAACCCGGTAACCATGAGCATTCAGGGCCACCCCGAATTTTTCAAAGGCTTTTTTACCCGTGTCTTAGGGTCCGCTGAGTTCGACTCGATGCCCGACGTACGTGCCCAAGGTCTCGCCAACCTAGAGGGCGAGCATGACGGTCCTGTACTGTTTAGCTGGATTGCGGAGTTTTTGCGTCAAGCCTACAATACCTGCGCTTCTAAAGAGCACAATAAACCCGCAAAATCAGCGCCCCATTAAGATTTTACTTGACAGCAAATCGATGATCGAGATAAATTGTTCGTACCCGAATGATACTCGTAACAACAGCGGTAATCCAAGCCATGAAAAACAATCCACATGCCGATCTAACCAGCCATGATACTTTTGCAGCTGGCTTCCCCGCTGCCACCTTCCAACGCATGCGCGACGAAGACCCCTGCGCTTGGATCGAAGAGACTGACGGCGGCCATGGTTTCTGGGCTATTACGCGTTATGACGACATCAAAGAGCTCAACCGTCTGCCAGAGGTATTTAGTTCAGCGCAAGGCATTAGACTAGAAGAACAATCGCCAGAAGAATACGAAGCCCGAAAAACCTTTCAAGAAACAGATCCACCGGTACATACGCGCCAGAGAATGTTATTACATCGAGCCTTTTCGCGTAAAATGATTGGTAAGTACGAGCAGTTGGTGCGCGATCTAGCCCTCGACGTGGTCACTACAGCCACGCTCAACGAAGAAATGGACATCGTTAAACAAATTGCCCGCAAGCTGCCTATGCGCATGCTTGGCCGGGTGCTAGGCACGCCAGATGAAGATGGTGAATGGTTAGTCGACAAAGGCGACGAACTGATTGCCAACTCAGACCCCGAGTTTACCAGCCACGTCATTGACAAGGTCAATACCGACGAATACCGCTTTATGCCCTTCCGCTCCCCCGCCGGCAAAGATATTTATGACTATGCCAAAGATCAAATGGTGCAGCGGTTACACACCAAAATGGATGATATTCTCGGCCTTTTGTTAGAACCCAATAAAGATGGCGAAAGTCTTTCGGAATTAGAATTTAAGAACTTTTTCGCCTTGGCAGTGGCCGCAGGCAACGATACTACCCGTTATAGCTTAGCTTTTTCCATGTACCACTTGGCCAACAATAAAAGCCTGTTTAACGAGTTAAAAAACACGCCCGACGATGACCCTGTATGGGATACAGCCGTGGAAGAATTTATACGCTTCGCCTCGCCCACCCTACATTTCCGCCGCACTGCGATACAAGACTACGAATTACATGGCAAGTCTATTAAAGCCGGCGACAAGGTGGTACTTTGGTTTGCATCGGGTAATTTTGATGAGCGTCAGTTTAGCCAACCTGAGAGCATAGACATTCACCGCTCCCCCAACCAACATATGGCTTTTGGCCAAGGCGGCCCACACGCTTGCCTAGGTATGTGGTTAGCGCGGCTAGAAGTTAAAGTCACCTTACAAGAATTACTCAAACAAGTGAGTTCTATGGAGCAAATCGAACCCGAAGACTTCCTTCGCTCCAACTTTATTCGCGGCATTAAACACCTTCAGGTGCGCATCAAAACCGCAGCGTAAGCTAATAATAACCATAAACGAGAGTACTCCCATGACCGAATATCGACGCCTTCGCCTCATCTACGCCGATCACCTAGGCCTTGCACGTGGCAAATATCAGCCCGCCGCAACGGCCGCCCATGGTGAAGCTCGATTCTGCATGACCGCTTATGGTCTAACCTATGACCGCGAACTGTTACCCGTAGAAGGCAGCGGCCTACTCTCTGGACTACCAGACATGGTGGGGCACTTTAATGCCCAAGACGTTCGTCCTGGCTGGGAAGCCGACACAGGCGTGGCCATTGTAGACCTGCGTTACCAAGACCAGCCAGTGGCGGTCAACGGCCGTAACGCGCTACAACGGGCTCTAGCGGCCTATGCCGAGAAAGGCCTAAAAGTGAAGGTGGGCATTGAACTAGAAGCCTTTGTTTACCAAAAAGACGAGTCCGATAAATGGGTGCCTTACAATACTCCTGGCGCCTATGTATATGGTGCAGGCCCATTAGCAGACCCCGCCGGTTTAATCGACAAAGTATGGCGTCAAGCCGAGGCCTGCGGCATAGAGTTAGAGTCATTTAACTCGGAATTTGACTGGCCGCAGTTTGAAATGACCCTACGCTATGATGACGCCTTAGAAGCCGTTGATCAGCTATTTTTGTTTAAAACCATGGCCAAAGAAGTGTATGCAAAAAATGGCTACCTACTTAGCTTTATGCCTAAACCTCTGTCCGACCGAGGCGGCAGCGGCATGCACATTAATTTTAGTTTTGAAGACGCTAACGGCAACAACGTCATCAATGACAGCGCCACAGATGATGGTTTGTCGGCCCTGTGCAAACAAGCCATTAGTGGCCTAGTGCAACACCACGAAGCCTTAGCCGGTTTATTAGCACCTACCGTCAACTCATACCGCCGCTTAATGCCTGCCAGCTTATCCGGCTACTGGGCCAACTGGGGCTACGACCACCGCGGCACCACCACCCGTATTCCAGACGAACGTGGCGCTGGTGCGCGTATTGAGTTTCGCATGGCAGACTGTGCGGCCAACCCCTATACGGCCGTGGCTGCCACCTTGCAAGCCGCCCTATTAGGCATCAACAATGACTACCCTCTACCTGCGCCAGAGACCTTAGACTGCCTAGAGTCACAGAGCACCGAACGCCACACACCGGACAACCTAGCAGCCGCCTTAGAGGCATTAACCGCCGACACCAAACTGTGCACCGCCGTTGGCCAAGCCTTGGTGGACAATCATGTCGGCATCAAAAGTAAGGAATGGGAAGACTTTGTGGCTCACACCACAGATTGGGAAATAGACTACTACTTTGACTTTGTGTAACCTGCGCAAATTTACACCATAGGATTGATTAATAATGACACTTGTAACTTTCATCCAAGAAGACGGGCAACACATCGAAGTGCAAGCCAAGCAAGGCGAACACCTCATGAAACTGGCCTTAGATAATGGTGTTGCTGGTATCACCGGCGCCTGTGGCGGCTCATGTATGTGCGCCACCTGCCACGTGTTAGTCGAACAAATCAACGGGCAACTCGACGCCGCGGGCGAAATGGAAGTTGAAATATTAGATATGGAAGTCGACGAGGTGTTTGACAATAGTCGTTTGTGCTGTCAAATCAGTGCTTCTGCGGCAATCGACAGCATCACGGTGCGTATCCCCCCTAACAATGACTAACCCCCATACTACGGCTGACGTAGTTATTATTGGTGCCGGCCATGCGGGTGTGGCCGCCGCCGCAGAACTCCACAAGCGTGATGCAAACCTGAGCATCTGCCTAATCTCTAACGAGCAACCACTGCCCTATCATCGTCCACCTTTGTCAAAAAAGGCGTTGTTCGATGCCAACCTCCCTCTGGAGCTGTTACAGGCCGAAGGTTTTTATCAAGCCACAAACATCCACTTGCAGCGTGGTGTAACGGTGACCCACATTGACCGTGCCCAACGCCAAGTCAAGCTGAACGATGGGCAGCTACTGACCTACACCCAGCTGATTATTGCCACAGGATCCAGCTTGCGACCCATGCCTGTTGCAGGCGGTGAGCGAGCTCTGGGCGTCTATAACTATGCAGACATTCAGCAGTTAGGCCCTAAGCTCCAAGCTGCTGATAATGTAGTGGTGATTGGTGGTGGGTTTATCGGCTGCGAAATCGCTGCCGGCGCCCTCAAACTCGGTAAAAAAGTCAGCCTGTTAGTATCTGGGCCTCGATTACTGCGTAAAGCCATCGCACCCGCTATGGGTGTGCGAGTCACCCAGTTACACAACAATAGCGGTATGCACATCCACACCAACTGCCAGGTCAGCCACCTTGATAATGACGGCGTACATACCAACCAAGGGTTGTTTAGCGGCGATTTGATTATTGCTGGTGTGGGTGCGAACCCCAGTATTAAGTTAGCCCAGCAAGCTGGTTTAGCTATCGATGGAGGTATTGTGGTGAACACCTTTGGCCAAACTAGCGACAGCCACATCTATGCCATAGGTGACGTCGCCAGCATGCCATTACAAGGCAAAGTACAGCGCCTAGAATCGATTCAAAATGCCAACGATCAAGCCCAAAGTGTGGCCAACAATATCGTTGCCCATCGACAAGGCGAACCGGCACGAGACTACAATCCAGTACCTTGGTTCTGGTCTGATCAGGGCGATTTAAAGTTACAAATGGTGGGGTTTAATGATGCCAACGCAGAACAAAAAATCCTCGCAAGTGATAGTGATACACGAATGACTGCGGTGCAATTTAGCAAGGGTGTGATGACAGGCGTGGACACCCTCAATATGCCGGGCAACCATCTGGCCGCACGTAAACTGTTGGCTATGAGCGTCGACATCACTTGGGATATGGTGCAAGACCACAACCAAGACTTAAAGCAGCTGTTTAAAAAACTGCGTTAAATTACGAGTTTGGCGGCGTTTTTGAACCGTCGACGGTGGCTAATATAATGCGTAAGGCATCTTTCGTCATATCCAAATCAGCCTCGCTTAATTGTGACACAGCCTGGTTTTCGAGCTCATGAAAGAGAGGGTAGATTTCTTGCATCAGCTCACGGCCTTTGGAGGTGGCTTCAACCATCACCCTGCGGCCATCGGATGAATGCGGGCGACGTTGACAGTACTCATACCGTTCAAGGGTTTTTAGAATGCCCGTCAGTGTGCTCTTAGCCACACCGGTTTCTTCAGCCAAACGATTGGTTTCCATGGCGCCCCAAACCCACAGCACCCACAGGGCTGTAAAACCCGAAAATGACATGCCGTAATTTTGCAATAAATTAACCTCGGCGTTACTTCTAATCACGTTACTGATGCGAAATATATTAGACACAACCGAAGCCGACTTACCGTAAATTCCGTGTTTTTTAAGGTGTGCTTTAGCCGTGGCTTCCGCACCCCTAGCAGGGGCTTTATCAATCATAAAAAATGGACTTTTTGGACCTGAAATAGATACTCATGATAGCACCTTACCAAAGCCCCATAAACACCCTAAATCGGCTTTACGGAGTAAGTCTGCTGCGCTATTTTGCCTTGGGGGTGTAAGGGTCGATAGGGCCAAGAGCACCACCCATAGCCTGTTCAACTGCCTTGGCCACAGCCAATAAGCGAGCCTCACCCCGAGGTGGTCCGATCAGCTGCAAACCTACTGGCATGCCGGTATCAGTAAAACCTACGGGCACAGAAATGGAGGGCAAGGTGGCCACCATGGATAAGTATGAAAATTTTAGCCACTCTATGTAATCGCCTAACGGTTCACCGTTAATATGGGTTGGAAACTCTTCGCTTAACGGCCCCGCCACCAAGCCAACAACGGGGCATGCTAAGACATCAAACTGAGTTAAAAACTGCTGCATATTTTGGTAAATGGTCGCTCGGCTAATATTCGCATCGTACACATCATCAATGGCTAAGTTGCGGCCATAATCGATATTACCTTGCAACGTGGCTTTAAAATGCCGTTGAATTTTTTCGTCAGATCGTCCTGGGCCCGAAGCCCACAACATAGCCCGATAGACCCGGAAAGCATGGTTAAGTCCAGGTAATTCTGGGCAAGCCTCTTCTACCACTGCACCTTGGTTTTCCACCAATTGTAAGGCGCTGCGAAGGTACCGATCCATGTCATCACTGGTTTGAGTAAAACCATGCCAATCCCGGCTATAGGCAATACGCACTTTTTCATCGGCCTGTAACACCGCCGCCTGATACGGGCTACTGGGTGCGGGATAAGAAATTGGCGCACGCGCTTCAAAACCCGCCATGGCATCCAGAAATAACGCCGCATCTAACACGTTGCGTGCCATAGGGCCTTGTACACCTTCGGTCTGAAAGCCAATCAATGACGGCCCACTGGGCACGATGCCAGGGCTGGGGCGCATGCCCACTACACCACAGTAGGCCGCGGGCGTACGTAATGACCCAGCTAAATCGGAGCCTTGGCTCAACCACACTTCGCCTGTAGCCAAAGATACGGCTGCACCACCTGAAGAGCCGCCAGCATTTTTAGTGGTATCCCACGGGTTACAGGTAGCGCCAAATACCGCGTTAAAGGTATTACCACCCGCGCCCATTTCGGGGGTATTGGTTTTACCCATAACAATGGCACCGCGTTGCTCTAGACGCTCAACAAAGTAATCACTGTGATCAGGAATATGATCTTTTAAACCCACTGAACCCCAGGTGCTGCGAACCCCTTTGACGGCATTAAGGTCTTTTATTCCAATCGGCAAACCCGCTAAATAGCCAGCTTCATCTTGACTACTGGCAGATTGGCTCCAGCGTTGGCCAGCCGCAACAGCTAGTTCAGGACAAGTCGTCGGCATGGCATTTACATGGGGTTCCACGGCCTTTATTCGTTGTGTACTGAGTTCCACTAATTCGTTAGAAGACACTTCGCCATTACGTAACAGAGCTACCACCTCATAGGCCGACATCGCACTGAGGTCTGAGCCAGTAAACGTGTTCCAAGGTGAGTTATTCATAACTACGCTTCCATATCTTTATTAATTATCGCTAATAGTTGCTCAGGCCATGCTGCTCACACAATAACACGGCCCGTTGTATAAATCGCTGGCACCTTGCGGGGCCACCTTGCTCATGCAAACGAGGTACGATCCAACCCACATAAGTAAGTGACCTAAGCATAATAAATAGCTGTAAATGAGTCACATCAAGGGGCCTTACGCTGTGATAACCGGCTATAAGTTGGGTTTTTAATGCCTCATAATCGGGCTCATTGGCGTTGGCTAACAAGCAAGTAGCTAACTCAAACAACCTAAATCCAAAACCACTGTCGTCAAAGTCGATCAACTGCAGTTGATGCTGGTGCAGCATTATATTTTCACGCACTAGATCAGCGTGAATAAGACCATAATCAAGATCTTGGCCACACTGCATCAAGGTGTTTTTCATCTCCAGTCGCGTCGTCTCGAACAGCTGCTTTTGGCGGTTTGTTAATAAGGGGTTTTGCCAAAATGCACCCCAAATTGGGGACTCGCCCAATAAACCATCGATATCCCAACTGGCCCTTGTAAGCGCTCTAGAGCCCGTCCAGTTGTCCGACGCTGTATGCACTTTAGCCATACCTTGACCTAGGGTGTAAAACACAGGCTCAGGTTGATGCAGCTGTAATGGCACGCCGGCCTGACCCATAGGTTGGCCTGCTAGCCATTGCAATACACTGACGTAATAGCCGTCTTGCTGCTCTACCAAACGACCATGCAATGACTCAACCGGCGCTGGCACGGCAAGGCCCTGTGCGAACAATTGCTGTATCCATAAGAGTTCGGCTTGGAGCTGAGGCAGTTCATGGTAGCCTGGCCTATGTATGCGCAAGGCGTAATGGTGGCCTTGCGTTGTAGTCACTTTAAAGGTGGTATTTTCCCGTTGTGCCACCAAACAAATGTTTGCCGTTCCCCAACCCCAATTCTCACTTGCAGCGACAGCAACCTCATGCATAAATGCTCCTATTATGTGGTTAGCGGTGTGCGGGCTAACACCCGATCTAAGGTTTGTAATAATAGGTCGGCATGTTCATGGCTGAAGCACATCGGTGGCCTAATTTTTAGGGTGTTGTAATGAATGCCTAATTTATTCAACAACACACCTTCTTGGCGCATTGCGTTGGCAACTCGATTGGTAAAATCGGTTGCTGGCGTTTTAAGGCCTTGATCAAGTACCATTTCGGCCCCAAAAAACAACCCGGCACCACGCACATCGCCCATAAAGTCGTATTTTTGAGCCAACTGATGCAAACCATTTTTGGTGTAGGCCCCCACGGTATGGGCATTGTCCATTAATTGCTCTTGCTGCAACACCTTAAGCGTTGCTAAGGCAGCCGCACAAGAAACGGGATTACCACCAAAGGTATTAAAATACTTAAACGCGGTTCTAAATTGCTGCATAATGTCGGTACTGGTGACGACTGCGCCCACTGGGTGACCATTAGCAATGGGTTTGCCTAAGGTGACAATGTCAGGCGTCAGGCCAATGCGCTGATGACCCCACATGTGCGATCCAAGGCGGCCAAATCCGGGCTGCACCTCATCGGCAATAATCACACCGCCAGCTTGCTTAACCACCTTTTGCACTGGCTCCAAGAAACCTTGTTGTAGATCCGGGAATCCTTCGTTGGCGAAATAGGGGCAAATAATCAGGCTAGCAAAACCCACACCACTGGCTTCAAGTTCGTCAATTTTCAGTTGTACTTGATGAGCAAATGCCAATGCATGGGCCGTGCCTGCTTCGCCCCCTAGCGGGCGGTAACTGTCTGGGGCTGGCACGTGACGCACATGGGCACCATAACCCCCTAAGGGCGGCATATTTTTACTTAGCTGGGAAACCGCTGTGGTGTTGCCGTGATAGGTATGATCAGTGGCAATAACCCCACGCTTACCCGTAACCGCCTCGGCCATACGCAAAGCAATGTCGTTGGCCTCGGAGCCCGTACAGGTCATGATGACACTCGCAAATGGCGCATCAAAGGTCGCCAATAGCTGCTCTATATAGTCGAGAATAGTTTCGTGCAAATATCGAGTGTGGGTATTTAAGGTGCTGGCCTGCTGATAAATAGCCTCCACCACTTGCGGGTGACAATGGCCTACATGGGGCACGTTATTATAACAATCTAGGTATTTACGGCCTTGGGCATCCCATACCCACACGCCCTCGCCTTTGACTAGGTGTAGCGGTTGTTCGTAGAAAGTAGGTACATTGGGCCCAAGCAGCTTAGCCCGGCGTTGTACTAAATCATTAATGCTAGGTGTCTTACCGTGTGTGCCCATGTTATTAACCCTGTTTTACTGTGCCTTGCTTCACTATGCCCTGCTCAACCCAACCATCAAAGATGGTCAACGCCGTTTGGCAGAATGCCGCATCATTAATATGCGCATCAATACTAGATAGAGACACTTTTTCGCTAGGTAATAGGCGTTGAATTTCGGCTACAAACGCTCCCTGACCTACAGGATCATGTAGGTCTTGACCTTGTCTATCCCACTCTTCAATGCCTTGTTCGGGCAATATCATATGCACGGGCGCCAAAGAGTCAATCGGTGCCTGCTGCAATCTTTTAACAAACTCTCTGGCTTGAGCTTGGCGCTCTTCTACGGTACTCACTAGGCAGTGTATTAAGCGGTTATGGGCATGGGTGGGTCTGTCGGGATAGCGTTCGGCCACGTTTTGCCAACCGGGAAAGTCCAACAAGTCTACGCTGCCTGGCGCAATCAATTGAGGAATACCAGCCGCACCGGCACTTAACATACGCTGCGGGCCAGAGTTGATGGCTGAACCCGCCATGTGGTTACACACTTCTTGTAGGCAAAAATCCATGACACAGACAAATCGGCCTTGAGAGGCCATGCTTTCAAAGGCCATACCACCCATGCCCGTGGCATGAAATACCACCAATTCGAAACCACGGGCTTCTAGTGCTGGCTTTAAGGTTTTCATGTATTTAAGGCAAGAAGTCCCTAAGCTGGTCATGCCAATTAAAGGCCGTTGTGTCACCGGCGCTTCTACCGCTCTTGCGGCACCCAATACAGCGCCTGCTGCTTGGCTTAAAGACGATTTACAAATGCTGTTGAGGCCATATAAACCACCGGCCCATAGGATCATTTGAATATCCGCTGCCAATCGAGCGGCATCAATCATAGGGGAAAAAGCCACGGTTGAGACAATGTATTTAGGCACCCCTAAAGGCAATGCTTGGCACACATCTAAAGCTAGGTCAGTGCCCATACTGCCACCCAACACTAGCACCCCATCAAATTTACCTTGGGCACAGAGCTGGCTGGCTAGAGCCGCGGCACCTTGGGACATGATCTGCATGGCGAAGTTTTCATCATTGGCATTAATCGCTGCTTGAATACTAGAACCCGCAGCTGCTGCCACTTCATGTTTACTGATGTTGGTGGCCACGGCCGCCTCACCTAACACACTGACATCCATGGTAAGGGTGGTGCCTTGTTGGCCTGCAATACACTGAGCCATATAATCGAGCTCTGGGTTCTTGGTATCGTAGGTGCCAATTAACAGTATGGTCTTATTAATCATGTGTACCACAGCCTCGTTAAAGTTGAATCCAAGCGGTTTTTAAGTTGATGTATTTATCCATAGCATGCAAGCTTTTGTCTACCCCGTTGCCCGACTGCTTAACCCCACCAAGCGGCATGGTGGCATCGGAGCCGCCATAAGTATTGATAAACATACCACCGGTGTTGACGGCTTTGATCATGCGGTGAGCACGACCCAAATCATTAGTCCATGCAGCCCCTGCTAAACCGTAATCACAATCGTTGGCCAAGGCCACCGCCTCGGCTTCGGTGGCAAACGGCGTGACCCCAAGCACCGGACCAAACACCTCTGCTCGAGCCAGGTGATGATGGGACTCTACCCCCGTAAATATAGTCGGTTGCATATAATAGCCGCCCGATGGCTGCAAAATTTGTTGTCCGCCGGTGACCAATTGCGCGCCTTCTGCGTGGGCCTTAGCCACAAACTCCAAGTTGCTCGTTAACTGACGTTGAGAATTTATGGCGCCAATTTGAGACGTTAAATCTAACGGGTTGCCCACCCGCAAACTTTCGGCATGTTGTGCCACCTTAGCAACAAATTCGTCATGAATAATGTTTTCTACCAGCAACCGCGAACCAGAAATACAAATTTGACCCGAGTTCCTAAATATCGCCATGGCAGCACCCAAAGCGGCTTGATCCAAATCGGGCGCGTCGGCAAATATGATGTTGGCAGACTTACCACCCAATTCAAGGTAACAGCGTTTCATGTTAGAGCGGGCTGAATATTCCAGCAAGCGTCGGCCAGTATTACCAGAACCGGTGAATACCAATACATCCACTTCCATGGACAGAGCAAGTTCTTCACCGACTACGGAGCCTTGGCCGGTGACCACATTTAACACACCATCTGGCAAACCGGCTTCTGAGGCCAACTGGGCTAAGCGTAGTAACGTTAGACTGGCTTCCTCCGCCGGTTTAATGACCACAGAGTTACCCGCTGCCAAAGCTGGTGCAATTTTCCATGCACCTATCATTAACGGCATATTCCACGGCACAATGGCACCCACAACGCCTACGGGTTGTTTATGAATTAAACCTAAAAAGTTAGCCGCTGTTGGAGCAATTTCACCATAAACCTTATCAATGGCTTCGGCGTAATATTGAAAGGTGGCAGCCGCAGAGCCCGGTTCGGCTTTAATCGCCATATTAATTTCGGTACCGTTATCACGCACGCCTAGCACCGCCAATTCCAAGGCGTTTTTCTGGATCAACTCAGCCAATTTCAATAGCACTTGTTTGCGTGCGCTGGGGGCTTGATTTGCCCAGCGTCCATCATCAAAAGACTGGCGCGCTGCCTTAATCGCGGTTTGCATATCGGCGCGACTGGCGCGCTCTATGGTGGTAATCACTTGACCATCCACCGGCGAGATGACGCTGTGACTAGAGCCTGTGCCAGCCTGCCACTGACCATTGATAAACAACTGCTGTGGGGCTACCGTTTGGGCTGTTAATGAGTCTATTTGTTGTTGCTGCATAGTGTTTCCTGCCCTGTGTTAATGACTATTTTGTGAGGCACGGTAGTTACGCCATAAATTACGTCCATGTACCGCTAACACGATGATGATGATGACAAAAATGGAGAACGAAATAGGCCGATCTATAAAGTCGGTGAAATCCTTCACGCGGGCCATGCCGGCGCGAAACTTCTGCTCCATAATATTGCCCAACACCATACCTAAAATGATCGGTACTATGGGCATCTTTAGACGCCGTAAAACGTATCCAAAGACACCAAAACCAGCACATATCATGCAATCCACTAGGGAGTTACGCAGCGAGTAAACGCCCACAAAGGACAAGCCCATAATGGCTACGCCTAGGAATCGCTGGGGAATTTGAATAATACGTAATAACGGTCGCGTGGCCACCAACAAAAAGATCATGATCAACACGTTAACCACAAACAGACTCATGTACAGGCCGTACACAAAATCCGCATGGTTAATAAATAAATTAGGCCCTGGAATAATCGAATGCACATAAAACACCGACAGCATCATGGCCGTAAGGGCTTCGCCTGGGATACCCAAGGCCAATAATGGAATCATCGCTGCGGCGGGCACCGCATTATTGGCGGCTTCTGAAGCGATAATACCTTCAGGTGCGCCTTTGCCAAAACGCTCAGGCTTTTTAGAAATATGATTGGCAATATTGTAAGAGAAGAACTGCGCCAAAAACTCACCTACCCCTGGAATAATGCCCATGATGACCCCCATGGCCGCAGAAATTACCGCCACGGTTTTATACTTCATGAGGTCATAAAAGCCTTCTCTTTTAGGTTGGCCTTTTAAGTCTGGCATCGACACTTTGAAATCGTTACCAATGAGCAATACGAAGGCTTGGGACATAGCGAATAAACCGAGCAGAACGGTGATTAAATCCATACCCGAATTGAGCCACGATTGGTCAAACGTAAAGCGTTTGGTATAGCGAATACTTTCCATGCCAATAGTGGCAATAAACATGCCTAAAAACACCAACAAACCAGCAATGAGGGATTGTCCGCGGTGAGAAACAATCACTAAGACGAGGCCCAACACCGCCGCCATTAGGATATCTCTGGAGCCAAATAAGGGGGCGATTTGAGCAATAACAGAGGTCATTAGCATTAAGCAAATGACAGAAAAAATGCCCCCAAAAAATGACGACCAATAGGCCAAGGTCAAAGCCCTGCGCGCCCTACCCTGTTTGGTCATGCTATAACCATCGTAGGTGGTTAAGGCATTAACAGGAGTGCCTGGGGTATTGATTAGAATAGCTGGAATAGCGCCGCCATACATAGACGCGCCGTATATACCTACCAGCAAGGTGATACCGACTATAGGCTCCATACTGTAGGTGGCAGGCAATAAAATAGCGATAGCCACCGCCGGACCAACGCCTGGAATAGCACCAATAATGACCCCGCCTATGGAGCCTACAAAAAGAGCTAACCACACATCCAGACGGGTAAAAATATCTAAACTTTGGAGTAACATATCCATTTTTGTGGTTAATCCTTAAAAATTAATAATCATAAACGTGGCCCAACCATCGGGTAACAACTCGTACCAGGCGCCACTAGTGATTTTTACTTGTAGCAGTGTTTTAAACACCAATACAATCAACAAACCGGTTGCTGCACTGATCCAAAACATGGATTTTTTGCGGTAGCCCATACGCCACGTCATGAGCAAAAAATACATCAATGTGGCTAACAAATAGCCCAACCAAGGCACAGACACCACATACAATAAAAAATACCCAACAAACTCTATTGGACCCAGCCAATGTTTCATTTCGCCAAGTTCAGTGGTGTTAACAGACTCGTTGCTATGAGTCATCACTGCCGCTTTGCGCCACACCGAAAAACCATAACCAAAGGCAAATAAACTTAAGCCAATAATACACATCGCGGGCCAAAAACGGGGTTGTTTAGACACCGCCATGCCACCAAACCATTGGGTTTCGTAGGGAATAGAGTAGAGTAAAAAGGCGCTCAGCATAGCCATTAAGATGGCAAACGCTTTTTCACCGACAAGGTATTCAGATGAGTTCATAAACATCCATTTTAAATGACGTGAAACAAAGCGGCCCGTAGGGTTTAAGCTACAGGCCGCTGCTATAAACAAGCATAATTCAAACTTTCAAATTACAAGTGCTTACTGCGTTAGCTCACCAATGGTAACCATGGTCTTGCGATCTTTAGCAATTTGAGCTGCTGCATCGTCAGCGTCCATCCAGTATACGAGGGCGCCTGTATTGGTGCCAACAGCCTGTGCACGATCACTCGCCATCGTCTTTTTGGCTGAAGCAATCAATGTCTGCTTAACGTGGTCAGGGGTGCCTTTGGTGACGAACAAACCATTCCATAGAGAGATATCCAAGGCAGGAATAACTTCACCCATAGTTGGGGTATCCGGTGCCAAAGAAATACGCTCGTTGGTGATTGATGCCAACACTTTTATCTTATCTAGACACGGTAGCACTAGTTGGATAGTGGTATTGATTACGTCGGCGTCACCAGAAGCCAAGGTATTACAATCCAACATATCGAACGCAGCTTCTGAGCCCCATTCAAAACCCAAAGCGCCAGCGGCTGCAAAGGACACTTGAGTTGGAGCAAGCGGTGCGCCAAAGTGACCCAATACCAGTTCATTGGTCTTTGCATAATCCGCCATGCCTTGAATATCGTCGTAAGGTGCATCGCCTGCTGCTGCAAGGATGAACGGATAGGTGACGAAAATACCTAAAGGTTCGAAGGTGTCTTTATCTAACCAATCAAAACCGATATTCGGGCCTACCACTGGCACGCCAATTACAAACGATCCAATAACACTGCCATCTGGATCAGCATTGGCTACGAATTCAGCGCCTGGGAATGGACCACCGCCGCCGCCAGGCTTATTGATAACAGCTGCTGCAACGCCATGTGCTGTTTGAAAATCTTCAGCGATCATACGGGTTAAAACATCTTCCAGGTCACCTGGGGGAAAAGGAACGATGAATGAAACCGGCTTACTAGGGTAGTCTGCAGCAGAGGCTACGCTACTCATGACTCCGACTGCGACCGCAGCCGCCAAGGTTAATAATTTGTGCATAGCACTCTCCAAAAAGGTTTATTTTTATGATGCTAACTTCGAAAACTTAAGTTAACATATTATCTATCGTTTCAATAAATGAACCGATGGTTTGAAAATAATTGCATATTTGTTAAACTCCTGTCAATAATAAATAACACATACATTTCTCGGTCACATTATGGCTGGGGTAAAAACTTGCAGATGAACAGCCATTTTGGAGCTTCCGTTTGAGCACAATTGTCAAAGCACTCGACATTCTAGATTTATTCTCACCCGCGCAACCTGCCTTGGGGTTGTCTGAGACTGCACGACTTTTAGGCCGTGACAAGGCCAGCGTATTACGCCACTTGTCGGCCTTGTTAGAAAAGGGCCTTGTGGAACAAGACAGCAAAACCAAGTTTTATCACCTTGGCCCAGCCTTAAGCCGTTTGGCAATGATGCGCGAGCAAACGGCACCCGCTAACCACGCTATTAGTAACTTAGTGCAAAAGTTAGCACTGGATACGGGAGAAACTACTCACTTGTCGCGTTACAGCAATGGTCGTCTTATTCACGGCAAAATAATAAATATCCAGTCGACTGGCCTAAAGGTTCATGTAGATGCGTCTGAAGAGTTGCCGTTACATGCCACTGCATCAGGTATTGCCTTCTTATCCGTCTGCTCCAAGGCGATTCAAAAACAAACCTTTTCCAAGCCACTGTCGCGCTATACCGATGCTACACCTACGGACCAAGACAGCGTCATGGCGCTGGTGGCGCAAGCATCAACGCTTGGTTTTGCCTTGGGCGATGGTGCTTATGAAGCGGACGCGATCGGCATTGCCGCTGCAGTATTTAACGTAACTGGCGACCCGTGTGGCGCCATTGCCGTGTCCACACCTCGCAGCCGCTTAGACGCCAATAAAAAAGCCCATATTATTGATTTGGTGCGCCGCGCGGCCACACAAATTTCCTGGCACCAAGGCGCTCCCAATGTTGAGCTGAGTACCTCATGAAGCCACAAGCATTAGTGCTCGATTTTGGCGGTGTGATTAGCCGCACATTATTTGAAACCCATGCCCTCACGGAGCAAGTCTTAGACCTACCAAACGGCTGTTTAACCTGGCAAGGCCCCTTTGACCCCAGCAACGACACCCTCTGGCAGTCCATGCAAGCCGATGAAATTAGTGAGCGTGATTACTGGATGCAACGCACCCAAGAAGTGGGGCAACTAGCCGGCCAACAATGGACATCAATGCAACAATTCGTTATTGCGGCTCGGGGAGCAGACCCTATGCAGGTGATACGACCCGAGTTTATAGACACCTTACAACGGGCCCAAGCAGCAGGCGTACGATTAGCCATTTTATCCAATGAATTGGACTTATTTTACGGTGCTGAGTTTCGAACTAAACTACCATTTTTGGCCGAGTTTGAAGTCATCGTTGACGCCACTTATACCCAAGTTCTCAAACCCGATCCCCGCGCTTATCATCAAGTGCTTGAACAACTCAACCTCAAACCCGAACAATGTGTCTTTGTCGATGATCAACTTAGAAACATCAACGGAGCCCTAGAGTGCGGTTTAAAAACCGTCCATTTTAATGTCCATAGCCCTGCCGACAGTTATGCCGCAGCGTTACAACACTTCAATTTGTGAGCAATATTTTATGCAAAATTCTGATTTCCTAAAAGCCGAAAACGCACAACATTGGTGGCATCCTATGGGCCACCCAGCGGCCCTACGTGCCGACCAACCGACCATCATTTCAGAAGCCGAAGGTGTGCGCATCAAAGACATTGATGGCAACTGGATGATTGATGGTGTTGGCGGCCTATGGAACGTTAACTTAGGTTATTCATGCCAGCCAATCAAACAAGCCATGGCCGATCAACTGGTAAAAATGCCTTATTATTCTGGCTTTGCTGGCACTAGTAATGAACCCGCAATCGAGCTGTCCCATGAATTATCTCAGTGGTTTGCCCCAGATGGCCTTAACCGTTCGTTCTTTACTTCAGGCGGTTCCGACTCAGTTGAGTCTTGCTTACGGCTGGCCCGCCAGTACCATAAAGTGCGTGGTGAACACGGCCGTACCAAGTTCTTTTCCTTAAAACTGGGTTATCACGGCACCCACTTTGGTGGCGCTTCGGTTAACGGTAACAACCGTTTCCGCACGGCTTATGAGCCCTTGCTTGCCGGCTGTTTTCATATGCCCTGCCCTTACCCTTACCGCAACCCGTTTAACGAAAGCGATCCGTTAAAGTTAGCCCAGCAGTGTTTGCAAATTACCGAAGATGAGATCATCTTCCAAGGCCCAGAAACCATTGCCGCCTTTATCATGGAACCGATTATCGGTGCCGGTGGCATCATTGTGCCCCATGAGAGCTATATGCCGGGCATCCGTGAACTGTGTGATCGTTATGGCATTTTGTTGATCGCCGACGAGGTCATTACTGCCTTTGGTCGCACTGGAGAATGGTCTGGGTCGCGCCTATGGGGCGTTAAACCCGATATGATGTCTACTGCCAAGGCCATTACCTGCGGCTATTTTCCATTTGGCGCCGCCATGATGTCAGAAAAAGTTACTGAAGTTTTTGAGTCAAATAAGACCGAAGCTGCAGCCATTCGCCATGGCTATACTTATTCTGGCCACCCAGTGGGTGCCGCAGCGGCCCTAGCCTGCTTAAAAGAAACCAAGCGTCTAAAGGTCAACGAAAACGCCAAGCTACTTGGCACGCAAATGTACAAGGGCTTCCAAAAGTTAGCCGACAAGCACTCCCTTGTGGGTGATGTACGTGGCGGCCGAGGTTTGATGACGGCCTTAGAGATGGTCTCCGACCACGACAGTAAAACCCCTGTTAACCCGGCCGTAGGTAAGACAGTAGGTAAAGTCGCCGCCGAAAATGGCGCCATGGTTCGTGTAGCAGGCCACATGGTTATGGTATCACCACCGCTAATCGCTACCGCTGATGAAGTGGATACGATCCTCAGCGCCATCGACGCAGGTTTAACCGCCGCCAGTAACCTCTGATCCCGTCTCTGCGAAGGCTGAAAGCCCCACCCTCGTCTCTGCGAAGGCTGCAAGCCTGTGGCCGTCCATAGACCGCAGTATTGGATGGCGCGACTAGCGCCGACTAAAGCCCGCCAACATAGCTTGTAAGGCTGCTGCGGTGGTGTCTTCTGCTTGTGCCACCGCATGACATGTGACGCCACCCACATTCATTTCGATACATGCCAACGCCTGTGCATCGGTACCCTTAGTCATCGCATGTTGATCAAATTGCGTCACTTCGATATCGCAGGCATAGCGTTTGCTCAAGGCATCACTCATGGCTTCTAGCGCACCTGCACCATACCCCGCTAACGAGTAGTCCTCTAGATTAAACTCACCTTCGATGACAATGGTATCTTCACCCGTTACCGAGTGGAGACTATAGTCGCGCAATTGCCATTCTGATTCTACCGCCATAAACTGGCCATCAAATAAGTCTTTAATCTGTTGCGGCGACACTTCCACGCCAGAAGACTCGGTGGCTTGCTGTACCACTTTACTCAATACAGGATGCATCCATTTAGGTAATTCAATGCCGTAATCACGTTCCAATACTAGGGCCACACCGCCTTTGCCGCTTTGGCTGTTAATACGTACCACGGCTTCATATTCACGACCAATATCGCGAGGATCTATAGGTAAATAGGCCACATCCCAATGGCTTTTATTTTGCGTTTTGTGAAACGCCACAGATTTTCGAATAGCATCCTGATGACTACCAGAAAACGCGGTATAGACCAGTTCACCCGCCCATGGATGACGTGGTGATACGGCTATTTCTGTACAGCTTTCTACCACTTCAATAATTTCCAATACATTGCCTAAATCCAAGGTTGGATCAATACCCTGAGAGTATAGGTTCATGGCCATGGTAATCACGTCCATATTACCCGTGCGCTCGCCATTGCCCATTAAGGTACCCTCAACCCGATCTGCACCTGCCAATATGCCTAATTCGGCAGCAGCAACGGCACAACCTCGGTCGTTGTGGGTATGTAAGCTAATGATCACCTGTTCGCGGTGCTTTAGATGGCGACAAAAATACTCCACCTGATCGGCAAATAAGTTGGGGGTAGACAGTTCTACCGTAGACGGTAAGTTAATAATCAGCTCGCGGCCTTCACTGGGCAACCATTGCTCGATCACGGCATCACACACTTCTACCGCATAATCCATTTCGGTGCCGGTAAAACTTTCTGGCGAATACTCAAAACCCCATTGTGTATTAGGGTAATGATTAGCGTATTGCTGCACCCACTGTGCGCCCTGAACTCCAATGGCTTTAATACCCTCTTCTGGCAGGCCAAATACTTGTTCACGCTGCACCTTAGAGGTGGAATTATAAACATGCACTATGGCCTGTTTGACACCATCCAAGGCTTCATAAGTCTTCTTAATTAGTTCCTCTCGGGCCGGCGTTAACACCTGCAAGGTCACGTCGTCTGGCACCCTATTTTGTTCAATTAACAGGCGTACAAAATCAAAGTCGGTAGTGGATGCCGAGGGAAATCCCACCTCTATTTGTTTAAATCCCAACTTCACCAACAGTTCAAACATACGCAGTTTTTGTTGTGCGTTCATGGGGTTAACCAAAGCCTGATTACCGTCACGTAAATCTACGCTACACCAGACGGGCGCTTGCGTAATAGACTGGCTAGGCCAGGTTCGGTCTGGCAATGGCGTGGCTTTGAAAGGCTGGTATTTAAGGTGGTTAAACTGATGATCAAACATAGTGCACTCAACTAAACGGATTTGAGTTAGTTTATCGCCAATGGTGCGCAATATCATAGCTAAGTTAGCCAAAACTTGACCAATTACGCAATATTACATAACATGTTATTAATAATACGCAATATATTTTCGAAACAACTCATCCAGATGAAGATAATGACAAGCTTAGACCGTTACGACCTAAATATATTGCGCCACCTGCAAGACGACGGCAGCCTTTCAAACCAAGAGCTGGCCGAGCGTGTGGGCTTGACTGCAGCGCCCTGCTCTAGGCGAGTAAAACAGCTTGAAGAAAGCGGCGTGATACGCGACCGGGTGGTGCGGATAAATGACCGCGCAGTGAACCTTAACCTTACTGCCCTACTCCACATCATTATGGACAAACATATTCCAGAACGCTTTGAAGAGTTTGAGAAAGCGGTGGCGTTATTGCCCGAGGTGTTGGAGTGTTATTTAATTACCGGGCACGAAGCCGACTACCAGCTTAAGGTAGCCGTGCCGGACATGGACCGCTACCACGATATCTTGTTAGGAAAAATCACCAAAATAAAGGGTGTAAGTGGTGTTAAATCTGCCTTTGTAATGCGCAAAGTGCTCGACAGCACAGCACTGCCCTTGAGTTATGTGTGAGGTTGACAAGATGATCAACTTAACCCCTATTTTAGCCAGCCAGTTCCCCGCCTATCGTAGCTACTTCGTGAGCGACTATAGCCAAGAGCTAATACAAAATTACGGCTACAGCCTGGCAACGGCCACAGAAATAGCCGAAAAAGAACTGCAACGGTGTTTTCCCAACGGTGTTTCGACTCAGGAACATCAGTTAATGTGTATTACCCACGCCGACGATGACAGCTGGCTCGGCTATTTGTGGTACAACATCAACAGCGAAACAAGTATGGCCTTTATTTACGACCTGTACATCGCACCAGATTTTCGTAACTTTGGTTATGGGTCGCAGGCCTTGGCCCAGCTGGAGCATCACCTCAAACCACAAGGCATATACGAGCTTAAGTTACGTGTCGCCTATACCAACGACTCAGCGCGAAAGCTATATCAGCGTCTCGGTTTCACGATAACCGGCTACAACATGTGCAAAAACCTATAACCACTGTGCTGCAACACTGCCGTCCTGCTCGGGTTAATTGCGCGCCTATTAAAGTTGCCAAATTGACTTTTTGAACTAGGCTTTAGGCATCCTTTATCGACACTAACTTGCGTCAATCTACACAATGGTGGTGTCTAGACCTCAGTGAGCAAAAAACCATGCCATCCATGCACCGTATCGCCCTATGTTTTACATTGCTAGCCACCAGTGCCTTGGTACAGGCTGCAAACCAAGAACTGTGTGTTCATGCTTCTTCGCGCAACCCCGGCCAAGGCATGCAACTAGCACAACAGGACGCTCAAAAAAAATTACACGCTGTATTAAAGAAACAATCTGACCGCGCCATCGCCGAAAGTAACGTGTGTACCAAAGTCGATTGCACGCGCCAATTGAAAGCGTACAGTGACGACCTAATAGACACTCATGTTAGCAACGCCCGCATCAAAGAAAGTTATGCACACCCAGACAAAAAAGTCTTTTGGCTGACCTTGTGTAGTGATCCTGTGTCTGCTGAAGGTTTTGTGTTTCAACCGTCTTCCAGCCAGCCGACCACCGCCACAACCACCCAAATTGAAACCACGGTCACTAGTAAAAGCACCGTGATTATTTCACCGGCCCTTAACTCTGGGAAGGCATTTGAAACAAACAAAACTAGCTGTTTGTTGGCTAGTGATCATGCCCAATTAAGCCTGGCTGCACAAAAACGCTTGTTAGTACAACGCAACAAACGCGCCGCACTAAAAGAGCTCTTTGGCGAATTTTTCTACGCCAAAGAGCAGTTTATAAACAATCGTACAGTTGAGAGCCAATTTGCGTCCCAAACCATGGGGTCCATACGAGTGAAAGGAAACCCAAAATTCTACCAGGGCACTAACTTGGGGGAAATTTGTTCCGACCTAAGCGCCTACATCAGCGCTGCAGACCTAGACAAACTCAAACCCCAGCGGGTGAAAATCGATAACTTTTGTGTCAACACCCAACACTTTCAGGTGAGTGAAATTAAAACCCAGGCCAACTACGCAGCCTATGCCGAAATCTTTAAACGCTATAGCCCCCTCAGCCAAATTACCGGTAAAGAGGCGCAAAACTTCATCCACCGCTACCAAACCAGCGATGCGGCCTTTGACTTAGACAAGTCGGCCTATTGCTTTAACGCTACGGCGACCATTATTCCAATGGAACTGGACATACTGCCCCAAGTGCAGAATATTATTGGTTATATTCCTAAAGCCAACCCAATGCAGGCCGAAAATTTTAAATATAATTTGTTAGCCCATTGGAGCTTTGACGACTGCAGCCTCACAGACATGTCTAACAATGGCCGCACCTTAAACAACAGTTTCCAATGTGTAGACGGCCGCAAAGGTAAAGCAGCTCATATCCACACAGACCAATTTTTACGGCCGCCTTACATCGACTTCACCCGCTACAACGAATTCACCATTTCTTTTTGGGTGAAAGAAAACTCAATCAACCACAAAGACGGTACTGGCTATGTGTTTTTTGGCGATTATAATCGTGGCGGCTGGGTGGGTATTGGTAACTTTTGGGGTAAAATCCACTTCAATGTAGGCGAGTCACCCCACCCCAAAGGTGCTGGCATCATAGCTCACAACAGCAGCCAATACCGAGGCCGCTTTCACCACTTTTTGTTAACCTACAAAAACGGCATGAGCAAGGCCTACATTGATGGCGACTTTGTCGCCAGAAGCAACCAACGTTTAAGTTTACCAGTCAACAGGAACAGAGCCGCTATTGGCCAACATTATTGGAATAGTGGTCGCAATTCTGAAGACCGATTAGATGCGGTATTTGACGAAATCATCATCCTCAATAAGCAAGTCAGCCAATCAGAAGTGGACATGTTGTATTTTGGTGATTATTGAGTTCACGAGCCTAGTCTACACCTGAGCCAGCAACCATTCTTTAAGCGCTCTAACATCTGGGCGTTGCAAGTGAGTTTTAGGGCACACAACATAGTAAGCATAATCGGTGATTAACACTTGATCAAACAAGGTCACGAGGCGGCCCGCTGCTAGGTGATCTTCCACAAACGGCGTAGAACCTAACGCCACACCTTGGCCGTCTATGGCCGCTTGAATCAAGACATTGGTGTCATCAATGGTAGTGCCGCGTTTGTTGTTAATGCCTTTTACGCCCGCCTGCCTTAGCCATTCGTTCCAACAATAGGGCTCCGCGTCGTGAAGTAGAGTGACATTAAGTAACTGTTCTGGCTGGGTTATCGGGCCATTATTAGCGAGCCATGTAGGGCTTGCTACTGGGAAAAAATCCAGTGTGACGATGGCTGTGCTTTCAACGCCTTTCCAGTCCCCTCGACCATAAGTCACAGCCAAGTCAATGTCTTCACGTTCAAAATCGACCGCATTGTGAGCATGAAATAAACACAGGTCAATTTCTGGGTAAAGTCGCCAAAACTCCTTTAGCCGCGGTGATAGCCACTTAGCTGCAAACGAAGGCGCCAGTCGCACATTGAGTACAGACCCTACTTTCTCCTGCTTAAGGCTAACAACGGCATTGGCTATATCGTCAAACGCATCGGCCAACACGGGCATTAAAGCTGTGCCTTGCGAAGTCAGGGTTAAGTTCCGTGGCAAACGTTTAAACAAGCTGTGGCCCAGATAATTTTCCAACCCTTTCACTTGATGACTTATAGCTGCTTGAGTAACAAATAGTTCGTCCGCGGCCCGAGTAAAACTTAAGTGCCGAGCAGCTGCTTCGAAGGCGCGCAGACTATTGAGAGAGGGTAGTTTTCTTGCCATTAATTAAGCTCATATCAACATTAAACTTAGGATTAGTTATTCTAATCTCTATCCATAAAAATAGTCAATTGTATACCCAGCAATTTAGGATAAAAATTAGCCTCTTTTTTGATCAATAAAAATTACCCTGGGAAGCAACTATGTCACGTAGATCAGGTGGCCGTCAGGCCCGCTTAGCCGAACGCTTGGCTCCTTTAACTGAAGAAGCAAAGCCCGTCCATCCTGGAGAAACAGGAGGCACATTTAAACCCCTGTCAGATGACGAAATGGCGGCCATCGCCGCCAATGCCTATCGAATTCTCGAAGAAATAGGCTTTGGCAGCCCTACGCCTCATTGTACAAAAATTTTGGTAGAAGCTGGGGCCATTATGGGAGATAACGGTCGTTTACGTATTCCCCGCAGCTTGGTTGACCACACACTAAGCATCTGCCAGCGTAATCTCACACTTCACGGCGTGGATCCTAAACATGATTTAGAGTTAAACGGCCAGCGTGTACATTTTTCTACCGCCGGTGCAGCCGTACACATCGCGGACCCGGTGAACAATACCTACCGCAATTCCACCAGTAAAGATTTGTACGACATGGCGCGTATTGCCGACACCTGTGAGCATATCCATATGTTCCAGCGTATGTGTGTATTGCGCGATATCGAAGACACCAAAACCATGGACCTCAACACCCTGTATAACTCGGTGATGGGTAGCAGCAAGCACATTGGCACCAGTTTCGCAGAAGCGGATCATGTTGCAGCGGGTTTAAAAATGCTACACCACTTTGCCGGTGGTGAAGAAGCTTGGCGCGCACGACCTTTTGTGAGCATGTCCAACTGTTTTGTAGTCCCTCCAATGACCTTTGCAGAAGAATCAATGGAGTGCTTACGGGTAGGTGTAGAAGGCGGCATGCCTATTTTGTTACTTTCTGCCGGACAAGCCGGTGCCACCGCCCCTGCGTTGTTAGCTGGCGCAGTGTCTCAAGCATGGGCTGAATGTTTAGGTGGTTTAGTTTACGTTAATGCTATTAAAGCAGGGGCCCCTGCTATCATTGGCACCTGGCCTTTTGTGTCAGACTTACGTACCGGCGCTATGAGTGGAGGCTCTCCAGAACAAGGTATTTTGTCGGCGGCCTGCGCACAAATGGGCAACTACTTTGATTTACCAACAGGCACTGCCTGTGGCATGACCGATGCCAAATTTCCAGATTATCAAGCCGGTTCTGAGCGGGCTTATACAGCGGTTGCTGCAGCCATGGCGGGCGCCAACGTGGTATACGAATCTGCCGGCATGTACGCTAGCCTTATGGGCGCATGCCCAGAAAGCATACTTATGGACAACGATCTGTTAGGTTCTTGTATGCGTATGACCAAAGGCGTTACGGTGGATGAATCTAGCCTAAGCTTTGATGTAATTAATGAAGTGTGTCTGGGCGGCAAAGGCCACTACCTTGGTTCAGATCAAACGTTATCAGTCATGCAAAGCGAATACATTTACCCAAACTTAGGCGACCGTAGCAGCCCCAATGTATGGGCTGAGCAAGGCAAACCAGTATTGCTTGATAAGGCGGTAAAGAAAAAGAACGAATTGTTAACCAGCTACTACCCTACACACATTAATGATGAAGCCGACTTAGCGATACGTGCAGAATTTAACATCCACCTTACCCGCGAACAAATCGGCCGTTAAGCACCCTTATTACGAGAGAAAAGCATTATGTCCCTACAATCCCATGCCCGCGTAGTCATCATTGGTGGCGGATCCCTTGGTGTTAACCTCATGTACCACCTTACGGAAGAAGGTTGGACAGACGTAGTCATGATTGAAAAGGGTGAGCTCACCAGCGGCTCTACGTGGCATGCTGCGGGCCTATGCCCTAACTTTAACGGCAACCATACGTTAAGTAAAATTCACGATTACACCATTGAATTGTATGACAAAATATTGCCTGCTAAAACTGGTCTGCCATCCTCTTTCCATAAGTGCGGTAGCCTAAGGGTGGGATATACCGAAGTAGAAGAACAATGGTTCCGCAACGTTATGAGCCGTGCCCACCACATTGGCTGCGAAATGCGCTGGGTGTCTAAAGAAGAAGCCAAAGCCATTAACCCCGTGATGAATTTTGACGGCGCACGTTGTATTTTATACACGCCTAACGACGGTCATGTAGACCCAACCGCGGTGGTTATGCCACTGTCGCAATTAGCCCGTGAAAACGGCGCTAAAATTAGCCGCTTTAACCGTGTCACCGACATCAACATTCTGCCTCAGGGTGGCTACGAAGTTATCACCGAGCAAGGCAACATTATTGCTGAACATGTGGTTAACGCTGGCGGCTGCTTTGCCCCAGAAGTAGGCCGCATGGTGGGCGTACATGTGCCTATCATCAACCTAGAACACCAATACCTAGTCACCGAAGACCACCCAGAACTCGCCGCTATGGTGAAAGAATTACCGGTCACCCGCGACTCCTCTGCAGCAGCTTATATTCGCCAAGAAGGTAACGGCCTATTGGTGGGCCCCTACGAAACCCGCGGCTCCAAACCGTGGGCAATTAATGGCATGGATTGGAATTTTGACCGCGAGTTATTTGCTGGTGACCTAATACGGTTAATGCCATGGTTAGAACGATGTATGGAACTAGTGCCTATCTTCGAAGAAGTGGGCGTAAGAACCATCATTAATGGCCCTATTACCCATACCCCAGACGACAATTTTTTGGTGGGCCCGGTGGCAGGCCTTACTAACTTCTGGAACATGACTGGTGCCTCCATCGGTATTGCCCAAGGCGGTATTGGTAAATACATGGCGCAATGGATGGTACATGGTCAAACCGAACTTAACATGGCCTCCCTAGACAGCCGCCGTTTTGGCAACTGGGCCGACAAAAACTACTGCATTACCCGTGCCATTGAGTCATACGAGCGTATGTATTCCAGCGCTTCGCCCACAGAAAACCGTCCACATGGCCGACCAATACGTACCAGCCCGTTACATACGGTAATGGCACAAAAGGACGCCGTGCATTTTGTCACCGCAGGTTATGAAAAACCGGCATGGTTTAAAACCGATGCCGTGCGTAGCGAAAGCGAAACCTGGACCCACAGCGAAGCCCATGCCGTAGTCGAGGAAGAGTGCGCCGCAGTACAAAATGCTTGTGGCATTACCGATATTAGCGGCACCGCCAAGTTTCGTATTACCGGCCCAGACGCCTACGCCTTTTTAGACCAGCTATCGTGCAACAAATTACCAGCCAAAGACGGCCGCATTAGCCTCACGCTTTTCCACGCCAAAAACGGCGGCATTATGGCCGAGCAAACCGTCAGTCGTATTAGCCAAGATCATTTTGTATTGATGGGCGCCATCGGTTCGCAAATTAAAGACCTCCAATGGATGCAACAACATGTAGGTGATTTTGACGTCACCATAGAAGATTTCACCGAAGATTGGGGCGGTTTGTTACTCACTGGCCCCAAAGCTCGCGAAATCCTTGAACATATTTGTGAAGACGACCTTTCTACCGCCGCCTTCCCATGGCTGGCCTGCCAGACTATTCAGCTTGATTCTGCGCCGGTGTTTGCTATGCGTGTGTCTTACGCAGGCGAACTCGGTTGGGAATTACACATGCCTGTATGGCAGCTCATCTCTATTTATGAATCATTAATGGAGTTTGGCCAACCCTTAGGTTTACGAGACTTTGGTACCCGCGCCTTTAACAGCATGCGCATGGAAAAAATGTACCGTGCCTATGGTGCCGAATTTACCGAAGAAATTTCGGCTTTAGAAGCCGGTATGGATCGCTTTTTAGATTTGAGCCGCGAGTTTATTGGCAGTACCAACATACGCCAACGCCAGTCCGGTAGCCTAGCACTACAGCTCGCCTACCTAGTATTTGACGATGACGTACCCGCTGAATGTTTCGGGAACGAAGCG